>Ga0180009_10001314_pt1 | contig 30797 bp, 42 predicted proteins | sample OS_PC_MetaG_FD_123537 | JGI IMG/M metagenome (GOLD analysis project Ga0180009, IMG submission 123537) | Groundwater microbial communities from the Aspo Hard Rock Laboratory (HRL) deep subsurface site, Sweden - OS_PC_MetaG | ecosystem: Environmental > Aquatic > Deep subsurface > Groundwater...
AATGGTATGTATATATTCTTGAATGTGGTGATGGTTCGTTTTATACTGGTGTGACAAATGATATTGATGTTAGGATGAAAGCGCATGCAGAGGGAAAGGGAAGCAAATATGTTTATAAAAAGGGTTTTAAGAAACTCCTTCGAGTGAAATTATGTAAAGACAAATCTGAGGCATGTAAATGTGAGTATGTAATAAAGAAATTACCTAGAAATGAGAAATTGCATTGGTTTGATTCTTAGATAAAGATTTAGATGCAAAATTATTGATTATTCTCCAAATAATCTATCTATTTCCTCTTGTTGAGCATCAGTAATTTCCCCCGCATAAACACCTTCAAGCATACAGTAGCCGTCTTTTATTTTACAATAACATATTTCTCCCTCATTTCTTCCTTCAAAACTTGACCCCAATCTATGAAAAGCACATCCTGGGTAAAAGAAATATGCTAAAATTATTAGTAATAAAATTATTAATAAGATAATTGCAATAATAATTAATGTCCTCTTTTTCATCTTATTTTAAGCAAAATACAATATATAAATGCTCGGTGGGCGTTCTTTTAGAGAAAAATTTGATAAAAATTTTCTCTTTTACCAATTTTTGTAATTAGAAATCCCTCATTAATTTTTTGTAACTGGATTCGATAATTTCCTGTTCTTATTCTAAACTCATCATTTTTATTCTTCAATTTAATTATATCTACTTGTTGATTATTTTTGAATTTATTTAAAGTGGTTATTATCTTGTTTTGTATTCTTATATTTAATTTTTTTATTTCTTTTTTAGAATTATTGGAAAAAATAATTTCCATTTTATAATCCAAGTTCTTTTTTAACTTCTTCAAGTGTAACAAAATTTCCTCTTTCGTATTCTTTTTTTGCTTGCTCTATATCTTTTTTTGCTTGCTCTGACAATTCTAAATGTGGTTCAATAAAATCCCAGATTATATCTTCATAACTCTCTCCTTCTTCCTTAAATTTTTTCAAAGTATTTAGTAAATCAGAACTAATTCTAATTGATGTTTGATTTTGCATATTATATGTATACATCATGCATATATAAACCTTTTTATTAACTATTATGTCCTACTACTTTTATTTTCAGCGTGGGCGTATATTACTTTTTAAAAGAAAGATTTAAATATTCCATTGTTCTAATTATATAATCGGTTGTCCTGGAAAGGATGTGACTGTGAAAGCCTCTGTTGAGTGTTCAGCTATTAATGCAGTGGAAGGGCTATAACTCACTGTACGAAATCTGTACTCTTTAAGCTTATCGTCAGCGCGAGGGAGATAACCATTAAAACAAGCTAATAGATTAAAATTGATATAGCCATTGTTTGTGGCACTTCCTCACCGAGCCCTAATCATAAAAAATGAAAAAGAAAAAACAAGTAAAAAAGGTGAAGAAAAAAGGCAAAGGCGGAAGAGGCCCAAGCAAAAAGAGCAAGAAATCTAAAGTTCAAAAATTAATAAAATTAAGAAATAAAAGTAAAAAATAAAAAAAGAAAAGAAGATAATTAAATAGATTTCTCGAACTTTAACTCTTTTTACTGGTTCCGGCGTGGGCGTTTGTTATATTTTAAAGTATTATTCATTATAAGACTCAAGTATAGACTTATTTTTAAATAAAGGATTTTAAATACGAGGAATGGGAATGAAATCCTTAGCAGATGTATGGAGTTTATTTAAGGAATTGGCAGAAATTAAGAGAATGATTCCAGAGATAAAGCCAGTTTTTGAGTATTTTGACAAATCAGAAAATCCAAAAGTATCTTTGGAAAAGATATTAAATGCTGTAAAGAAAAATCCTATTACAGATGATTTATTAAAAATCAGCAAAACTTATTATATGATATTAAGAGCTGAAAAAACTGCTGAAGAAAAAGGGTGGAATTATGCTTGTTTGGAATCTGTAAAAGAAATGGGTGTTAAAGTTGAATTAATTGGAGAAGAGCATATTCCTGTTAAAGGACCGACACTTTATGTTTCTAATCATCCTTATGGACTTCTTGATAGTGCAATACTCATTGGACATTTAGGTTCTCTTTTGAAGGAAAGAGAAGAAAAATTAAAAGTAATAGCTATGAATCAGTTAAGATTTATAAAAGGACTTGAGGAAATACTAACTTTTGTACATTCTACAAGTTCAGGTTCTAATCTAAGTTCTTTAAGAGATTCTTTAAGATATATTGATAATGGAGGGAATTTAGCAATTTATCCTTCAGGAAATATGTCTGGCTCAGGGCTTAAAGAATATCCCTGGAAAAATGAAATAGCTTCTTTTATTTCACATTCTTCTTATGTTGTTCCAATGTGGTTTTCAGGACCAAACCATGAAAAGATTTATAATTTTCTAGCAAGGCATGAAAAAACAGAAAATCTAAGAAGAGTATATTCTCTCAGAGAAGCCTGGAGTAAAAAAGGAAAAACAATCACTCTTAATATTGGGAAGCCAATTTGTTCTGAAGAGTTAATGAATATAAAAGATAATAAAGAAAGAATTCAATATTTAAGAGAATGTGCAGAAACTTTAAGAGTTTGAACAGCATATAATTTATTCTAAATGTTTGGCAGGGGCGTCTTACCTCTACATTCGTATTAAAATAATGTAAGGAGTAAAGTGTTGTGTCTACAATTCTTCAATATTATGCCCAGATAATAGACTGAACACAACTTTGTATTTTTGTGCTATTTAGCATCATTTTGTACAAAATTTGTAACTTTTAGTGCCAAATAGAAAAGTTTTTATAGTTTATATGGGTATAATAAGTATGGTTACAAAGTATGATGTGTTTGAAATAGTATATAAAAACCGTGCACCTATAAAGCCAATTGAAGTGGTTAAAAATCTCAATAAAAATGAAAGAGAGTATCATCTCATACACAGGCTTTTAAGAGATCTAGTAAAAGAAAAACTTCTATCTAAAACAAGGTATGGATTTGAAATTAATATATCAAAAAAATCTGAGCTTCTTTATAGCCTTATACAATATTGCTTAAAGAACAGTATTAATTATAATCTATTGTTTGATGAAAAATTAGCAAAATTCGTTAGTGTAGCTTTGCAAAAACAAGAAATAACTTCAAAAGATATAAATATCCATCCAAAGACTTTAAAAAAATATATTGAAATACTGAAAAAATATGGTTTACTCTTGCCTATCTCAGAGAGGCCTTTTCGTGTTAGAATATTTTATAACATTTTTCTAAACAATTTACTTATTTATTTTGGCTACAAACATTTAGTAATCACTGAAAGTTCTATAAATTATATTCCAGAAATAAAAAAAGAACTAGCTATTTTTAGAAGGCTGAGAAGAAAAAATGAAAAAGAATATAAAAAAATAGTAAGTGAATTTGAAATGTCTTTTGTTCATCATAGTCTCGCTTTAGAAGGAAACCCTATTACTTTGCTTGATACATTTAAAATATTAAAAGATAATATTATTCCTGCAAACTTGAGAAGTATAGATGTTGACGAAGTGAAAAATTATCAAAATGCTATTCTTCAGATACTCAAGGATTCTAGTGAAAGAAAACCTCTGAGTTTACAACTTGTTCTTGATTATCACAAAATGGCAATGAGGCACCTTCCAAGATTAGCAGGCAAGATAAGAACAACTGGTGTTATGATAAAAGGAAACCCCTATTTTAAGGTATCAAAGCCATCAGTACTAAGAAAAGAACTTGATAATTTATTTAAAAAATATAATGAATTTATAAAAAAGAAAAAAACATCTGTTAGAGAAATTTTGACTTTTGCAGTTTATTTTCATAATGAATTTCAACACATCCATCCCTTTGAAGATGGGAATAGCAGAACAACAAGATTAATTACTTTTCATTTGCTTCAATCTAAAGGGATTCCTATTTTAGATATTCCATTTGGTTTATTGGATGAGTATTTAAGTTATACAAAAGCATCTAAAAAAAGAGAAGATAAAAAATTATTTCAGAATCTGCAAAAAATAATTCTTTATAATCTTAGAATAATAAATCAAAAATTGAGGATTTAAATGAAACGTGAAGAATTAGAAAAGAAATATGGCAAAAAGCTTATTGATGAGATATTTGCAAAAGGACTGCTTGACGGAAACACTATGAGAATTAATGAAGATGGGAGTTATGACATCTATGAGGAAGATATTAAATTAGCTATAAAACAACTCAAAGGTGAAAAAATAAGTACTTGGGAATGGGATTAGATGACTACAAATATTTTAAGTGTGGTCACCTAGTCGTTTATTGAGGGTGTTCGGCGTGGGCGTAACCCTTATATAATAAGGTTTCTAGAAACTAATATGGGGATATTTGATTTTTTTAGAAAAATAGTTAAGGAAAACAGGGCTGAAAAGATTGTTAACGAGAAACTAGCTTTTTCTGAAATTGAAGATTGGATTGAAAAGAAAATTAAAGAAAATGAGTTTAAAGAAAAAGAAATACTTGTTATAATTAGGGGAAAAATTAGAAGGTTTAGTGGGGAGCTTAGAGAAAAAATAGTTATTTTAGAATCTGTTGATGTTGAAGCAAAAAAAGAAAAAGATGATATTAAGGGAATTGTAAATAATAGTAGAAAAGATTATATTAGAGCAGTTGAGAATTTCTTAGAAAACTTAAACAATCTAGACATGAATGGGTTTGAAGAATTTATGAAAAAAATAAATAAGATTTTTCTTGATTTTAATAAAAGCTCATATAAGAATTATGAAAGAGCTACGATATTGATTGGAAAAGAAATGGGGAGTATAAAAGAAGGCCTAAAAGTTTTTTCTAAAGAACTTATAAAAACTTTTGATAAAAGTAAAGGGGTTGTAGATTCTTTTAAAAGGATATCTTTAGTTAAGTCAAAATTAGATATGATTTCTTCTATTGATAGAACTCTTGGAAGAATTAGTGAAACAAGACTCTCTCTTAATGAAAAGATAAAGGGTAAAGAAGAAGAAAATAAAAAACTTTTGGAAGAAATAGAAAAAATTAAGAAGAGTGGTGATTATTTGGAGCGTTTGAGAACTCAAAAAAAGATTGAATCTCTAAAAGAAGAGTTAAAAAATGATATTTTTGGGTTAAAGGAACTTCTTGATTTTAAGGCCTTAGCTAATTTTTTCCACATAAACGAGGAACAAATGAGTATATTAAAAGACCATAAAGAAGACTTTCATGCAAATTTTGAAAAAGATAATGGAAAAATGATAATTGATTTTTTAGATGAAGCTAAATTAAATAATAATACAATTTTAGAAAAAGTAAATCTAATCAGAACCAAAATAGAAGAAACCTCAAATTATGAAAGAGAGATTAAGGAAGATGAAACTCGGGAATTATATCCTCAAATAAAAGAAGTAATTATAGAAATTGGTAACTTAAAAATTGAGAAGGTTAAAGAAGAAAAAAGACACGAGAAACTAAAAATAAGTAAAGAAGAATCAATTAGCGTATTAAAACAAGAGCTTGGTAAGATGAATGTGGAAGTGATTTGATTACGGCATGGGCGCTTTCAAGAAAGCTTTTTAAATTCTATTTCAGTATATTTATTATAAAAGGGAGGTGAAATTAATGAAAGAATTAGGAAAGTGGGCATTTTTGATTGGTGTTTTGCTTGCAGTATTGTCAGCGTTTACAACCAATTTTATATCTACTTCAATAATGGTCATAATACTTTTTGTATTAGGTCTAGTTGTCGGATTCCTTAATATAGAAAGAAAGAACTCTGTAACATTTTTAATGGGTACACTTGTTTTGTTAGTGCTTGGAGTTGGAGGAATTAGTGCGCTTTCAGAAATTCGATTTCTTGGAATCTATGATTATCTAGTTACTATGTTGGGAAGTTTTGTAGCATTTGTTGGTGCTGCTGCATTAATTGTGGCAATAAAAGCAGTTCTAGACACTAATCAAGGACTAGAAATAATCGGATTAAGAAAGAAGTAATATTTTTTATTTTTTATTTTTTATTTTAATAATTTTGAGAAAATAATTAGCTTGCCTGATAAGATTGGAGAGAATAAACTCTAGTATCTCAATGAGAACAGGAAATTAATTAAACTCCTTCTCAATAGAAATCTTTAAATACTGATAAATCAATAATATTATAGATAAATCAATAGATAATAAAATGGTAAAAATAGAAAGAAAACAAAAGCATGGATTTGGTTCATTTGGAACCATGAAGTTGTCAATGTTAGAGGGAACCATCATAAGCTCATTTTTTCCAGAAGGGGGAGATATGACTATTAAAGAGATAATTGAAAGAACAGATTATTCTTATGAAAGAGTCAACACTGCTTTAAAATCTCTTGTTGAAAAAGGAATTGTACAAGAAAAAAAAGTAGGAAAAACTCTTGTTTATTTTCCTGATTTGAATAATTTGTATGTTGAGAGTATGGGGTTTAATGCTTATATGCTAGAAAAAGAAATTGAATTTATTAAAAAACACAGAACAATATATCATGCAATAAAGGAGATTGAAAAGAATCCCTATATTTGGGAAGTTATTTTATTTGGAAGTTATTCTAAGGGTTTAGAAACAAAACAAAGCGATATAGATATTATTTGTATTGCTTCAAAAAAGGAAGAAGTTAAACGATTTCTTGATTCACTAAGACATAAGTATAATATTAAATTTACCCCCATTATATTACCTTTACACGAATTCCCAAATATAAAAAAAGATAATCCTGAATTATGGAATGATTTAAAGATGTATGGAATAGTATTTAAGGGGGGAGATTCCTTTTATTATTGGATGTATAAAGATGAGAGCAGTTAATTGGTATATTAAACAAGGGCAACTTGCAAGAGATAATTCATATAAGAATCTAGCAAACAAATTCTTACAAAAAGCTAGACAGAATCTTATAACAATGAGCATTCTCTCTGAATTAAATGATAATAAAAGAGCAAGGAATTTACTAAAAACTCCTAAAGATTATGATTCAAGTGAGTGGGTTGTTATAACTGGATATTATGCAATGTATACTGCTGCAATTTCATTGCTAGCAAAAATAGGTTATAGAAGTAAGAACCATACAGCAACTTTATGTGTGTTAGAAGAATTTTTTGTTAAAAAGAAAATTCTAGATGAAGATATTTTATTATTGCTTAAATCAGCAATGTTTCATAAAGAAGAAATTGAAAAGCTATCTGATGCAAGACATAAAAGAGAAATAGCCCAATATAGCATAACAAAACAAACAACAAAATCTATTGCAGAAAAAATAAAAAAAGATGCTTATGACTTTATTAATAAATGTGAAGAGATAATCAAGAGATAGAAAATTAAATAAACTCCAAGGACTTATATTAATTAACGAATATAAAAAGAGGAAAACCAAGAACTATCTTGAAGAGGATAAATTCCTCTTGGGGCATTGACCTGAGTTCGAATCTTACTGCATGGGCTTTTTTATTTTAATTAACTTCAATTATTTGACTTTCATATTCACAGAGGTGTTCTTTTTGTTTTTTGCTTTCTGCGTCTCCCATTAAAATAGGAAGTAAATGTACTTCCTTAACATCTGTATTAAAGCTTATACTATCTGAAAATATTCCTCCTTGTGTTAATCCATTTTCAGGCCATTTAGAAGTTAACTCCCTTATATTTACTGCTTCAGAATTATCTCCTGCATGCATTACAAGTTCTATGCTATAAATGTCTACATTTCCAGAATTTATTATATTTAGAACTCCATCATCATAACTAAATTCAAAAAAGACATCATGGCAAACAAGTGCAATATTTTGACCATGAATTGTTATTGCTTCTCCTGTTATGCTTTTAGACCAGAATATTATTATTCCTGCCATTACCACAACTAATGCTATTAATAAAATTGTTGAAACAACTTGAGAAATTCCTTTTTGCCTCATGTTTTCTAAAATAGATTATAGTAAATAAATATTTCTGAATTTATTTGAAAGATTTGCTTAAATTCTCTCTCCAAAAAGAAGGCAAAGGATTTGAGACAAACCCTCGAAAACTACCTGAATAAATATGTGTTGTTCCTTCAACTTCTTCAAATTTCTTAAAAGATTTTCCTGTTTCTTCATATATCTTTTGGATTATCTTTCTCTCAAATTCTGTTTGGAGTAAAGAAGAAGGTTTTAAAATAAGAAAATCTGCTTGTCTTAAAATATTTACTTCAAGATTAGAAGAGTTTTGCGAAATAAAAAGTATGCTTATATTCTTATGTCTGGCAATCATTATTAATTGACTCAGCATTTTATTTGCATTGCTCATAGAACTTCTAGAATTAAATAAAACTCCGCCCTCGTCAATCAATACAAAAGAATCATTTTCTAATTCAGAAATATCTGAAACTCCTTTTATCCAATAAGGTAATTCATTTTCATTAAATCCAATAGCAAAACATTTTTTCTTATGTTTTGCATGAAAATTTTCTAGAAATTTAATTCCAAAAGCTGTTTTTCCAGAACCTCTTGCTCCAAGAATTATTCCTATTTGACTATCTGATTCGTATACTTTTTCCAGCCATTTATTATAATCTCCTGAAATAATTTCTAGAACATCAAACTCATTATATTCTGAAGTCATTAATTCCCTTTCTTTTCTTATCTTTTTTTCTGCTCTTCTTTTTGAACTTTTTTTGCTTAAATTATAAATTCCTTTTCCAATATAATATGGTGTTTTAATTACAAATAATAAACCTTTACCAACATATTTTGCAGTTGAAGTCTTTTTCTTCTTTTCCCCCATTTTAAACAAAAAGAATAGAAGATTATAAATTTATCTTTGTAGAATTACCTTATTATTTCCACTTATTTTTCAATTTTACATTGTTTAAAAGAGTTATTGCGAGGGCTAAAACAGCTGTTAGCAATGCCAGAATAACAGTTGCATCTGATATCATCCAATTAGCTACTAAATATAAAAAATAAACAGTTAATCCTATTGCTAATAATAGAAAAACAGAACCCCAGATAAGTCTCACTCTCTCTTTTAAAATCATAATATAATTAATTGATTCTTACTTTTAAATCTATCCCAACAATCTTTATAAACATCTTGAAATATTTTTGTAAATGATATCCTGGTTTGAGAAACATAATAAATTGTCTTGGATAATTACAATTTTTATTGCTATAATTATATTTTATTTTTCAACTTTGAGTTTTGAAGGTGTTGGAGATACTTATACTAAGAACTGGCTTTCAATCGTATATCATATTGGTATTTTCTTTTTTCTTTCTTTATTTTTATTTATTTCTTTAATTAAAGGAGAATCAAATTCTAAGTTATTTTTCTTTGCTATATTGATTTTGATATCTTATGGTATTATTGACGAAATTCATCAATTTTTTGTTCAAGGAAGATTTTGTACTGTTATTGATGTACTTTTTGATTCAATAGGAGTTTTCTTTGCTTTTATGGTTTATTTAATCTTTTTAAAATTAAGATAATGTTGTGATAAATCAACAAAAACTTTAAAAGAGTGTTCTTCGTTTTTGAAATAATTAAAATTGGTGAATATCATGGAAGAAGAACAAAAACAAACTCAAGAGACTCCTCAGCAAGCTCCTGAAGAAGCTGCTCAACCTCCTGCTACTCCTCAAGCTCCAGCTCAACCAGAAGGAACAGAGGAAGTTCCAACATTACCAGATCAACCAGAAGGAACAGAGGAAGTTCCAACATTACCAGATCAACCAGAAGGAACAGGAGAAGCAATTCAACCAGTTGAGCAAACTCAATCTGCAGAACCTCCAGCACCATTTCCAACAGAAGTGCAACAACAAGAAGAACAAACTGCAGAACCAGCAAGAGAGCAACCTACAGAACAACCTGCAGAGTCTGATCAAGAGCAACCTACAGAACAACCTGCAGAGTCTGATCAAGAGCAACCTACAGAACAAGCTCAATAATTGAGTATTATTGTTTATTTATTTTATTAATAAGATTTATATATTTCCTTAATAATTTATATCTATGAATTGGAAAGCTATTTTTGGTTTTATTTTTCTTTTAATAGTTGTAGGTTTGCTTATAGTTTATTGGTTTATTCCTTTAGACAGTTCTGAATTTTTTGTAAAGAACAGAGAAACTAATTTTAGTTTAGATAGTAACAGTGATATGCAGTTTTATTCAAACATGAGGTTTCCAGAACCAGAAATCTCTTATAAAATTGATGATTGCACTTTACAAAAACAAGATGATATGGAAAGAGCTTTTGATATTGTTGAAAATTTAACCATCTTAAATTTTTATCCTGTAAGTTCTAATGAAGAGATTTCTGTAACATGTTCAAGTGATAATAGAATTGAAGAAGGAATGTTTATTGCAGGAGAAGGGGGGCCAACAAACATAACTCAAGGGGGTAATTTTAATGTAATATTTCATGGAATAATCTTATTAATTAAAGATTCAAAATGTGCTGACCCAAATGTTGCTTTACATGAATTATTTCATGTTCTTGGATTTAATCATTCAGAGAATCCAAATAATTTGATGTATTATGTTAGCAAATGTCATCAAGAAATTAGCGATGATATGGTAGACTTAATAAATGAATTATATTCTGTTCCAAGTTATGCTGATCTTTCTTTTGAAAATGTTTCTGCTACTATGAATGGAAAATATCTTAATACAAACTTTACAATTAGAAATTATGGTCTTAAAGATGTAACTTCAAGCCAAGTAAAAATTTATGCTGATGGAAAAAATATAAAAACAGTAGATTTAAAACCAATTAACATAGGTTATGGAAGATCTATTGCTTTGAGTAATGTTTTTATTACTCAATTAAGTGTTAATGAATTAGAGTTTATAATAGAAACAAGTTTTCCAGAATTAGACAAAGAAAACAATAAAATTATTCTGGAAATAAAAAAATAACTAATCATCAAGATCTAGAGAGTCTAAATCTTTTAAGAATTCATCGTCTTCATCTTTTGGGATCATCTCAAACTCTTCGTCCATCTTTTAACCTCGTTTTGTTGCTTTTTTAAGAAAAAATTAGTTTTTAAATATTTCTATAAGTGAAAGATTATATGCTGAAAGTGTTTTTGGAAGATTTAATATTTAAGAACTTTCTCAAGAGGAATATTTTCTACTAAAGCTCCTCTCATACGATGAAGCAATGACCCCTTTAGATAATACTCTTTTTCTTCTTTTCTTTCACCGACGTAAATTGAACCCATTACTGCGTCTCTTCCTTCCCCAGCTTCAATAAGAGTTGATTTTCTTTCACATAGTTGCAAGAACTCTTGGAGAGTATCTGGCAAATAAACTCCCACTATACATTTTTCCATTGTTTTAAATTTTCCTTCAAATTCTTTTTTTTCAGGAACTTTAATTATTTCTTCTTCAGGTTCTTCTTCCTCTTTTTTAGGAACTTTAATTAATTTTTGTCTGTTTGAACCAAAGTTTCTAGAATCTAAAGTTATAGTATAATGTCCAAGAAACATTCCTTCGTATTCTTCTAATTTTTTCTTATTTTTCTTATCTTTTATTATATCTACTCCAAATCTTTCAAAAAATTCATATGCATATTCTTCTTCAACACCTTCCACCATTAAGTAAAATGTTCTTTTCATTTAAAAATCGAATCTTTAACTGTATTTAAGAATTATTGTGATGAAATATAAATCCCCGCACCACAACTCCCAACTTCACTCGGTATTAATATTTAATTTTGTCCTTCGTGAAATTGCTCGGATTCGAAACCAAACATAAAAATAATCTAAGCTTGAATTCTGAGTATAAATGGGGCATAAAGCCCCATATAATCCCCGCACCCAGATTCGAACTGGGGATCTCCCGGGTTCTATTGAACATTTGGCTTATCAGGTTTCACAGTAATCCTATAAAAGAAACCACGGTTTCTCTTATGACACTTCCCTTAAATTTGGGTCATGCCTGATGGAATCTCCACCCTAGTCTTTTATATTTAACTACAGCCAGGCGCTCTAACCACTGAGCCATGCGGGGTAAAAATAATAGAATTATCTCGTTTTTAAAAGTTCTTATTCTTCTTCATCTTTGGTTCTTTGCTCTGCCATAAAAAATGCACGATTGGATCGCTCTTCTTTAATTTCTCCTTCTCTTTGAAAGATTGCTATTGCAGAAGGTAAAGCAAATTTGCCTAAAACACCAATTTTAGAATAAATTATATATGATATGACCCTTATTTCTCCTGCTTCTAATTTTTCAAAATTCCATTCAATTCTTTTATTGGCTTCGTCAACTTTTGTTGGAATTTCTCCTCCAAATTTCTCATAAATCTTTACCAATGACGGAAGCCTGTCGATAATCTGAACTTTTTCAATATATTTTTTAGCATGTACAAATAAAGAAACTTTTAATGCAAATTCTCCTCCTTTAGCTCTAACAAAAGTTACTTTTTTTCTTAGATTCATATTTCTCTTTGAGAATTTTTTAGCAAATACAACTATTGCTACAATTAAGAATATTATTAAGAAGGGAATCAACCAATTAGTTCTTACTGATATCGTTAAAGATTCTCCAGGCTTTATTTCCCTCACCCAAGAATAATAAACTTTCAAGCCTTCTCTTTCTATAATATCTGGTTCTGGACTAAAACTAGTAAATAATCTAGAAAGAATATTTTTTTTAATAACTGTTTCTGAAGAAGCAATAGTATTTCCTTCATTAATCTTTTCAATTATCTTCTTACTGATTATAAATCCTGATTCTTTTCTTGTTGTTGTTACAATGTCTTTCTCAACAAATTTTATAGTTCCTTCAATTTCTGAGGTCTTATCTTTTGTTGTTAGTTCCACCTTTAAAGTATAAAAACCAGCTATAATCTTTTTGTAATCTTCTTGATTTAAATCAACATAAAAATTCTGTCTTTGATTTCGGCCTAAAGCAAAACTCTCTTCGAATTCAAAAAAAGGAGAAGAAAATTTAGCAGTAATAAAATCAAAATCAAAATTTACTTTATTGTGAATATAAACTTCTAATTCTTTTGTATCTGGATCTATTTCCCCAGAGCCTATTTCAAATGCTTCTTCTAAATTTATTATCCTCATTGTTAATTGTTTTTCTGTTTCTGTTTTATCTGTTCCCCTAATAAACAAATCAAAAGTTGAGAATCCTGTTTTTAAGCTGTAAGTAGGTAAAATTTTGGCTTTGATATACTTTGTTTCTCCACTATTAATTAAAATAGATTCTTTTGGTTCTTCTAAGAGGGCAAAAAAAGTATAAAATTCAAATTCATCTGAAGCACCATTGTTTTTTATTGTTAAATCAAAAGTTACAGGAGTATCTATATCTAAAATCATTACCTCATTTTCACTCGTCTTATTGATTTCTAAGTTAACTGCACAAATTGTAGGCAAGATTAAACTGATTAACAATAATATGGCTATCTTCTTCATGTTAGAAATAATCTGGATTTATATTTAAAGATTTCTGTGATAGAAATCCTATCTTTTACCCTCTAAATCAAGGTAAGCTTTAGATTGCGAAAGAAACTCGTCACAATCAGATATTAATTTTTCTTCAAATTGTTCTATTCTTGAAGGAATTACCCACTTTTCATATATGCTTCTCAAAAATTTTCTATGAGCAGTACCCTCAAATTTACCTTCATAATCTCTTACTAAAGTTCCTGTTACTTTTATTTCCACAGATCCTTGATTTGTTTTTATTTTTGCTCCTCCTTGAGTTGTCTCTATTTCTTTTAATTCTAAAATCCTGAATACTACTTTAACTTGAAATTTAAAATAATCAGTTACTTTTCTTACTCCGACCCACTCAATATCAATGTCTTTTGAAGCTCCTTTTAATTTCTCAACATATTTTGTTTCTGCAACATCTAATTCTGTTTCTTCTTTTAACCAATCATAACAAAATCTATAGAAATCCTTGAAAGACACAATGCCGTCGTATTTCATTTTACTTGAGAAAATTTGATCTTTTTCTGCCATGATATAAAGAATAAAATCTGATTTAAATATTTAACTAATTACATTGATTCAGCACACGATGGGCAGATTAACATACCATTTTCTCTAAAGAGAATATCATGGTTTCCACATTCAGAACAAATACCTTCTGTGATTACTCTATCTTCTGATTTCTTAACTCTTTTTAATTTCTGGGTTTCTTCTTTAATTTGTGCGAATTCGTCTAATTCTGGATAAAATTCTGGATGGAAGCTTAAAATGTCTCTAACTGTAACCATACCCACAAATTCTTTTTCATGGATGACTGGAAGCCTATCAAACTTTAATTTTTTCATTTTACTTAAAACTTCCCTGATTGTAGCAGAAGGTTTTGTGGTTGCTATTTTTTTAGGAGAAATATCTATTGCTTTTATAGTAGAAAGATCTTCTTTTGACTTTTTTATTAATGCCCATAGAACATCTTGCCTAGAAATAAACCCCACTAATTTTTTTCCATCAACAATTAAAAGGCTTCCTACCTTTTTTTTAACCATTTTCTTAGCACATTCTAAAAGATTTGTATCTGGTTTGATTGTGATTGGATCTCTAGTCATAATGTCTGCTACAAGTATATTTTTCATAATTTTAAATAGGGTCGCTTACTTATAAATTTTACTCACTACTTTAAGATATATTGTTTATTATAATAATGCTTAAATAAGTGATATGAGAGGTAATTGAATGATGGAATCTATATTTAGTACAGTTTATATGCACCATGTTACTAAAAAAGTGAAGGAGCAATATAAAAAGTTAAGTATAGAAGAAAAGAAAGATTTTTTAGAAAGAATTCAAAGAAGGAAATTAGAATATTCTGTTTGTAATGAATGTCCTGATGAAGAAACAAAAGCGATAGTTAGTTTATGTAATTTATGCAATATTATTTATTGGAATTTTGATAATTTAAAAATAGAGAATGAAATAAATTTGTTAGCTGAGGAAAATGCCAGATAAACCAGTTGTGCTTATGCCTGAAGACATTCAGAGAATTATGGGAAAGGATGCCCAGAGAAATAATATTTTAGCTGCAAAGATGGTTTCTGAAATTGTAAAGACTACATTAGGTCCAAAAGGAATGGATAAAATGCTTGTTTCTCCTACAAATGATATAATTGTTACAAATGATGGAGTGACTATTCTTACTGAGATGCAAATAGAACATCCTGCTGCTAGAATGATGGTGGAGATTGCAAAAACACAAGAGAGTGAGGTTGGGGACGGGACAACAACAGCTGTTATGATTGCTGGGAAATTATTAGAAAATGCAGAAAAATTATTAGATATGAAGATTCACCCAACTGTTATTACAAAAGGATATAAAATGGCAGCTGAAAAATGTCAAGAAATATTAAAAGAAATTGCTTTTAGAATAAATTCTTCGGATGAAGAAATTTTAAGACAAATTGCAATGACTGCTATGACAGGTAAAGGTGCTGAAAGTTCAAAAGAAAAATTTGCAGATATTATTGTTAAGGCAATTAAACAAATTGAATATGAAGGTAAAATAGATATTAATGATATTAAAATTGAAAAATCAAAAGGAAATGGGATTAAGAATACAGAGCTTATTTCAGGAGTTGTATTGGACAAAGAAAAAGTTTCACATGATATGCCTAGGACAGTTAGAGATGCTAAAATTGCATTGGTTGATTTTCCCCTGGAATTAAGAAATCCAGAAATTGATACAAAGATTTCAATTTCTTCTCCTGAACAATTGCAAAATTTCATTAATCAAGAAGAAAGAGAAATAAAAGAGATGGTAAATAAAGTTAAGGATTCTGGAGCAAATGTTGTTTTTTGTCAAAAAGGAATTGATGATTTCGCTCAATATTTATTGTCTAAAGAAGGAATTTATGCTTGCAGAAGAGTTGCTAAAAGTGATATGGAAAAAATATCAAAGGCCACAAATGGAAAAATTGTTAGTAATTTAAATGAATTAACTCCTTTTGAACTAGGAGATGCACAGATTGTTGAAGAAGTTAAAAGCGGGAAAGATATTTTTACACATGTTAGGGGCTGTCAAAATCCAAAAGCACTGACAATTTTAATTCATGGTGGAACAGATCATGTTATTGATGAGATTGAAAGAGCATTGATGGATGGATTAGGAGATGTTATATGTTCATTACAAACAGGTTTGGTTGTTCCTGGAGGAGGAGCAATTGAAATTGAACTTGCAAGAAGATTAAGAGAATTTGGACAATCTTTAAACGGGAGAGAACAATTAGCAGTTGAAGAATTTGCATCTGCTTTAGAATTTATTCCTGTGACCTTGGCTGAAAATGCAGGAATTGATCCAATTGATGTTTTAACAGAATTAAGAGCAAGACATGATTCAGGTGAAAGAAATGCTGGTTTGAATTTATTTGAAAATAAAGTTGATAATGTTTTAGAAGCCAAGATTATTGAGCCCTATAAGATAAAGAGTCAGGCAATTAATTCTGCGAGCGAGGTTGCTATTATGATTTTAAGAATTGATGATGTAATTGCTTCTTCTGGGAAGAAAGAGGGTAGGATGAGTTCTATGGGTGGATTGCCTGATTATATGGGTGGGTTGGAGTGATTAAGCAGTTTGGTAGATATTCCTTAATTGATTATTAAGTTTCTTATAACTTACAATCTCTTTCATCTTTTTTGCTTGTTCTATTAATTCACCTGCTTCTTTAATATATTCTACTTCCACTTGAGCACCCCCTGTATTTTTATACAAATTATTAAGAGAAGGCATTATAGAATTTTTTATTTCTTCTAATCGTTTTTTATAATCGTCATGCATGAGTTGTCTAGTTAATTCACTATACATAAAAAGAAGTGCTGGGAATCCACATAAAATGTGTACTTTAAAAATTATCCCTCCAGCTATTAAAGCTGAAGCAAATCCTTCAGCACCCCACATAGAAGAATTTTTTAAAGGATTGTAAAAATTTTTAAATTTAGTTAATTCAAAATCTTCTTGAATATTTTTTAAAGATTTTCCAAATTCAGTTAATTGTTTATACCCATATTTATCTACTATATTTTCTTCCATTAGTATTAATTCATTAAGACATTTTTCTCTTAATCTTTCGATTACTTTTTCCTTAACAAGACTATCTTTATTTGATTTAGTCATATATTCCTCTGAATTACTTTTAATAAAGGATAAATATCTAATTGTGGGATTTCCAACAAGTTTTTTACTAAAATTAAGAGGATTTAAGATGTCTTTCTGGATTTTATATTCTTTATCTACTAAATCAACTAATTTTAATGGTGCCATTTTAATTTACGCTAGTTTCTAAAGATTTTTTCTTAACCCTGTTATTTTTTATGGTTCTTGCTCCCTCATGAACTCCATTTGGGATGTTTAGTGCAAACACAGAATAAAGGATTGGCCAATCATAATTTTCTGCTAAATGAATCCATCCTCCAATTTGTATTGCTGACAATAAAGCCCCAAAACCAGTCCCAGTAATAGCTCCTGCTTTTTGTATTTTTGATAACTTAGAATAATTTTCCTTTTTGAATTCATTCTTAACATTTCTAATTGTTGAAAACAACAAGTATGGAAAATATAAGCCCCTAATAGAATTGTCTCTAAATTCTTCTCTAAATTCATTTGCTCTTTTTAGGAGATTGTAAAGTTTTTGTTTTGACATTTTATTTTTCCTTTAATTTTTTATCAAGGGTGATTTTATTTTTATTGTGAGGACAATTCTCAGTTCCACCATTTAAGCAGGTAGAATTTATATACTGACTATATGCTTTATCAGGACCTTCTAAACCTTGTCTATAAGGAACAGCAAAATTACATATCTTATATTGTTCGCATTCTTTTGGCATTTTATTTATTAATATCTTTAATTTTAAATTCTAATTTACCTTCTATGATTTCTTTTCCTTCCTCTTTAAAACTTTTATGTAAACAAACCAAACATTTTCTGAAATATTTTTTAACTTGTCTCAAATTTTCTAATCCCAAATAATCTGTTTGTAATTCATTAATACTTTCTTTATCTATATTTGGTGTACCATCAAAAGAATACCAAAAGTTTATTTTTATCTTGTTAGGCATTTGATTTTATGTCAATTTCAAAATGTTTTTTATTTATTCCTTTAATCTTGCAAAGTTCATTCTCTATTTTTTCTATTAATTTAGATTTTTCTAAAATCATCTCACCTGAAGAGAAACATTTAACTTCTGTGTATCCTTTTTCTCTATAAGAGCGAGGAGCCTCAATAGTTGATTTAGTCCCCCTTATTTTTTCAAGAATGCCTTTAATCTTGAGATATGAGTCCTTAAGACACTCTTCATTATAATATCTTATTATTATCTCTGTCATTTTAATTCACAACTATTTCAAGATTCCTATTTTTTATTTTTCCTATATATTTTTCCAGATGTTCCTCATCAACTTTTCCACTCCACAGATGGACTTTATTATCTCTGTCTATAGAAAGTTTTCCATATCCAACAACATCAGGAAATTGATTAAAAGTATCAACAAATTCATTTTGATTACACTCATTTGAAGGATAACAATTAATTTTGGGTTTCTCTCCTTCCCAGATTTGGATAAAATATACAATCTGTCCTGTTCTTAATTTCATTGACATCTTATATCTCTCCTAAAACCAATCAAGAATTAAAAACTTATCTTAAAAACCAAACAAGTTCTTCAACCATTCAATGAATTTCTGAAACCAGTTAAGGACTTTTTCTGGTTGGTCATCGTCTTCTAAGTAGATTATCTTAGGACTCTTGAATTGATTCAAATATAATTCTTCTTCATAGTTGCTTTGGTAATAGGTAGTAGTCTTTTTCTTCTTGTCTTTATCACCGTTATTGTTAACAGTTAAAGTATAAGTTTGAGTAGCAAATCCACCATTCCCATCAGAAACTTCAATACTAACAGTATAAGCTGTATCTTGATTAACTGAAGGTGCTGTTCCAGTAATTAATCCTGTAGTTGAATCAATTAAAAATCCAAGAGGATTTTGAGTTAATGAGTAAGTTAAAGTATCTCCATCAGCATCTGTTGCATCAACATTATAACTATAGTCTTGATTTTCATAAACTTGTGTAATTGGTGTTGTAGTTATAATTGGATCATTATTTCCTGTAACCACATTCTTAACTGTTAAAGTATAAGTTTGTGTAGCAAATCCACCATTCCCATCAGAAACTTGAACAGTAACAGAATAATCTGTATCAGAAGATACTTCAGGAGCTGTTCCAGTAATTACTCCAGTGTTTGAATTAATTGAAAGCCAGCTTGGACTAGTTGTTAATGAGTAAGTTAAAGTATCTCCATCAACATCTGTTGCATCAACATCATAACTATAAGCTTGATTTTCATAAACTTGTGTAACTGCTGTTGTAGTTATAATTGGATCATTATTTCCTGTAACCACATTTAAAACAGTTAAAGTATAAGTTTGTGTAGCAAATCCACCATTTCCATCAGAAACTTCAATACTAACAGTATAATCTGTATCTTGATTAACTGAGGGTGCTGTTCCAGTAATTAATCCTGTACTTGAATTAATTGAAAGCCAGCTCGGTTTTTGAGTCAATAAATAAGTTAAAGTATCTCCGTCTGCATCTGTTGCTGAGATTACAAAACTTAGCAAAACACCTTCATTAACACTTTTGTTTCCAATAGTTGCTAAAACAGGAGGATTATTCACAACAAGAGTTAAAGTTGAAGATTCTAATCCAGTACTTGTTTGAGCTGAAAAATTAAGTGTAAAAGTTCCAGCACCAAGAACATTTGAATTAAGAGGATAAGTTTTTGTCCATAAATAAGCATAACCATTTTGTGTGGTGCCTGGCTCATCCCAGCTATTTATTGGATAAGTCTTTGATCCTTGGATAGCTTCAAGTTTTTCTGAAGACACTGGCATATATGCATGTGAAGAAGCAGTCATTATAAGATTTAAACTATCTCCTTGATTAATTGTCATTGAATTAGCATAAGGATCTGCTTCAAAATCAAACCAAATACCAGCTTGAACAAGTGGAGCAAAAGCTAACAATAAAAAAGCAATTCCTAAAATTGGTAATAATTTTGTTTTCATTTTTGTTTTTTATCTTTTAATTTATTTTCTTTTTGACTAATTTCCACCAAAAGTATATTTTATTCCTAATTTTCCTATAGAGTGTGAATTATCTCCCATAATATAACCTGCTTCACCAGCAATTGAAATGTTTTTTAAATTTTTTCCTTTGAATGGCCTATATTCACCAGTTAATGCAAGGTAAAGAGGGCTTCCTTTAAAAAGAGGTTTATTTGTTTCAATGGTATTGCTTGCATCATAAGATTGTATAGATGTTGGATCAATAGCTCCATTTATTTCCATATATTCGCTTCCACTTTCTTGTATTTCTCTTTTTAATTTTTCATCTACTAATCCAACTTTAACACCTGCTTCCCAACTTGGAGCAATATAAGAATAATTAACACCAAAACCAAAATTATTTGAAAGTGTTGTTTTGTCATTTAATGCACCAGTATTATTTACATAATACATATTTGTAGGCAAATTCACCAATACCCTATTAGTTGTTCCTGCTTCAGAATATTCAGAAGTTTTTGTGCTGTTTCCTGCTGTGAAGTAAACACCTAATGCTGAATTTTCTCCTGTCATAATTTGAGGATTAATTTCAAATTCAGGATTAATCTCATATTTATCTCCTTTTGTAATTACGCCACTTACTCCAGTTTTTAATCTCAATTCAAGAGGTGTTCTTGTTTCTTTCTTAATTTTCTTTTCTTTTTCAAGAGGTCTGTCAGATAAAATTATCGTATCAACTTCACCAGTTGTGTATGTTCCAAACTTGTCAAGATATTTAAAAGGATAATTTGGATTCAAAACTAAACTTTCTGTAACATTAGTTGTGTCAATTTGGTATTTGCTTGAAGTTCCACAAGAGTCACATACAATTTTCAATTTCTTTAAATCCTCAACAGGAACAACATATTCGTGAATCGTTCCTTTGCTTGTAATTTTGTTATAGAATGGAACTTCTACTTTTTTAGATTCTGTTGAAACAGCTTTTTTCTTGAAGTTAGTTCCATTAATTGCAACAAGATCTTTTCTATCTTTAACATTTTCAATTTTTATTTTATCTGATTCAATTGTGTAAATATAATTTCCGTTAGATTGACAATATGTTCTCTTAAATTCAATATTATTATCTAATGATTTTAATTTAGTTGGAGATCTAACAACTGTGTATTTTAATTCTTTATCTTGAGTTCCTGAAATCACAGTTTCATATTGTCCTGAATCAACCTTTGACTCATAATTTTTCAAATCTGGAATTTCCTTATTTGATTTAATTACTGAAAAATAGGTAGTATCAATTACTTTTTTATCAATAGAAGTTGGGGCTGTGCTTCTTGTTTCATCTTTAACCCACTTGTAGAATTTGTTAGTTTCATTATTCTGAATGTATAAACTACCTTTATCATCTGACTTTATGCTGTCTCCAAGAGCAGTTATAAAATTAAGTTCGTCTCCTTTGTTAATTGCATTTTTATTTGTTGTATTGTAAAAGAAATAAGTTGTGTCTCCTGATGGAAGAATCATTGTAGCAATGTTTCCGGAATAATCCTTCTCTATGTGATCAAAAGCCTCACCCATTGGATTTTTATTATCTATAAAATAATCAAAAGTGAAATCTTTCTTGTCCCCTTTAATTCCAAAAGGTCCGTCTTGTTTCAAACCAATTCTTTCAACATTCATTTCTTGAGGAACATAAACAACTTTCTTTCCAGCCTTTTCCATTAAATAAGGACTTGCTTCAACACCAAGAGTATTTTCTTTTGAAGGTTTAACTTCGCTAATAACATAAGGTGTTCCATGAACAATTGTTAATTCTTTTTTGTATTCTTCTCCACCGATTTTGTTTATTCCAAAACTAACTCCTTTGGTAATCGAAGCAGGTTGAGAATAAATATTTTTCATTGGAAATAAACTTGAGAAAACAATTCCTGCTCCAATAATTGCTTTTTTTACTAATCCATTTTTCATGTATTTTTTCAGAAAAAGAACTTTATAAACTTTTCTATCTGTTGTTATTATGGCGTTACATCAAGTAACTGTTATTCCAGAATTACAATGACACCTATTAATATATGTCCTTGCTTTGCTCTGGATGAGACTCTCCATCTGAATTTGGAAATCTCATAATGCGCGGACCTGCAAGTTCGCAAGCTTACTCGAATCAGGGCCGATTGGTAAACTCGTAAACATTGCTCATCGAACCTCGGGTTCTCACCCGAAAGAATGCGCGGACCGGGAGTCGAACCCGGGTCACAACGTTGGCAACGTTTCAATATAAAAGTATATTACAGTGATTTTTGTTTAATTCTGCGAATATAATATTCTTAAAAGGAGCTAGGTTTTAAATCTTGTTATTTCTTTCTTCAATAATTATTCTTATCAAAATCCTTTGGGATTTTATATTTTTCTTTAGTTAATTTTGCAGAAGCAATTCTACTTGTTCTAAACTTTCTCATATCTTTTCTTAAATAACAATATGCAATAATATACTTTCTCGACTTGTAATAAACATCAATTTTTCTTTTTTTAAAATTTGCACTGCCCATACTAAAATATTCAATCTCAATAGTTTTCAATTGATTAAATGCTTTTTCAATTACTTCATATGTTTCTCCATTAATCTCATTATTGTAAGGATGATATTTTTGACGTAAGAAACCTTTATCAATTTCTTCTTTATCTTCTTCAGGAATTATTTTTTCTAACTTCTTAAGAATCAAGAGAACTTCTTTTCTATCAATTGGTTCTTCATCAAAATCGCCATGGTCATGATACCAGTCATCCATATCTTCTGGCAAATCTTCAAAATATTCTTTTACTATTTGATACAAAGAAATTAATTCGTCTTCATTGAGATTTAGTTTGTCCTTATCTTCTTGTTTCATTTTCAAAATATGCGCGATGGGAGAATCGAACTCCCGTCTGTGCGTTGGCAACGCACCGTTCTACCACTAAACTAACCACGCTTGATAAAATTATCAGAAAAGAATTATATTTAAGTTTATTGTTAGTTATTTTTTCTTTTTCTTGAGTGGAGAAGTCACTTTTGTAATCATTCTTATCCCAAGTTTCTCACAAATAGGACATTTATGAAATTGCCTTTTTGTTGGATTACAAAATAAACTATTTTTTATTATCTCTCTAAACTCCTTATGAGTCATTTCATCAAGATCTAAAGATTCCTTGAGCTTTTGCATTTTATCATAACACTTTCTTCCATAATTTTCTGATTCTAAATCTATCCTTCCACATTTATAACAAAAAGTTCCAAAATACCAATTTATTAAATATTCAACTTTTGCTTTTTGTTTTGCCATATTAAAGTTGAGCTGTGATATCTCCTCCTTCATGCGAAACTTCTACTAAAATGTTTTTTTCAGGTAACTTTAAGATGATAATTATAAAGAAAATATATATTTAAATTTATATGTTTATTTTAATTAAAACCACAATATAAAACTCCTTAATAACAAGCTTTAAATACTTGTTTTTCTTATTTTCAATAAGGTAGTAAATAAGGACATATCAAAAATGGAAAAAACAAAGGATTTGAGCTTAACTCCTAACCAAGGAAGATTGCAGAGCATTTTAGAATATAAAAAATACAAAATAATTAAAAGAAATGATTTAATTAGTTTAATCTCTAAATATAAAATATCAAAGAATCCTAAATATCTTATTAAATCAATGCTACAGAAAAAAAGACTTGTTTTTATTAAAAAAGAACATTACATTGTAATTCCAGTTAGTTCTGTTGACAAAACTGTTGGTATAGATAATTTTGAGCTTAATGAGTATCTTTTAGAATCTGATAATTATTACATTGGTCTGTATAATGCATTTAATTTACATGGGTTTACTGAACAAATTCCTAACAAATTGTTTGTGTTTAATACAAAATATTCTGCCGATAAAAAAATTTTACATTATAATTTCAAATTTTTCAAAATAAAAAATGATAAATTATTTGGGATTTTTAAGAAATATAAATATCCTTATTCTGATAAAGAAAGAACAATAATTGATGCTCTTGATTATCCTGAATATCTTGGTGGTTTAAGTGAAGTTTTGGATAGAATTAAAAATGTAAGGTATAATAAGAATAAATTATTCGATTATACGATTAAATATAATAGTATTAAAATAATAAAACTTGTTGGTCTGTTAACAAATAGTAATAAATTACTAAATTTATTAAAGAAGAAGAAAGCATTGTCTTATTATACTACTGTTAAAAAAACAGGAACTAAACTTTTGGACAAAAAATGGAAAATAAGATTGATTTAAAAGAGCTATTTGAAGATCTTGCTGAGAAACATAAATTTTCAGATGAGTTATTAGAAAAAGATTATCATTTAACTAGAATTCTCCACAAAATATCAGAAAAACAAATCAAAGATCTGGTTTTCAAAGGTGGAACTTGTTTGAATAAATGTTATTTTGGATTTTACAGATTAAGTGAAGACTTAGATTTTGTTTACAATAAAGATACAAAAGATTTATCTAAAAGACAAATAAAGAAAATACTTGATAAATTAAGAAGAGAATTATTTGAGATTTTAAATGAATTAGAATTTAAAACAAGCAAGGGATTAGGAAAAGGCTGGAAAATGTTAACTTCTAAATTAAAACCAAGAATAGTTGGACTTGAAATTATAACAAATTATAATTCAATAATTGATAACTCTGTTAAGACAATTAAACTAGAGATTTCATTTAGAAAAAAATTAAGAAAGCCAACAAAAAGAAAAACAATTAAACATGAATTTATTGATGCATTAGGAGATTCTATTTTAAGAAAAGATGTTGAAATTGAAGTTATTGATTTAACTGAAAATTTTGCAGAAAAATTCAGGGCACTTGTGATAAGAAAAAACATTGCTATAAGAGATATTTATGATATTTATTTTATCTTAAAGAACAAGATTGATAAAGTTGATAAATCTCTTATTGATTTAATTCTGGTAAAAATAAATGAGATTTCTAAAGAGGAATTTACAAGAAAAGAATTATCTGATTTTATCAAAAACTTAGATTCTAAACTTTCAGATTTAAATGAAAAAGAGATATCTTCTATGTTAAAATCCAATGAGAGTGTTGATGTTAAAAAGATGATTCAGATAATTGTAAGGGGGTTTGAGGAGAAGTGAAAATGACAAAAAATCTTAAAGGAACAGATAAAATCTTGAATTTAAAAGAGATTGATATCGTAGATATAGATAGTTATAGCAGTTCTTCTTGTTCAGGAAAAGTTTGCTTTACTATTGATTGTGAAACTGAGAAAGGCTATTGTGAAGATCCTGATTTTACAGGAAAAATGGAAATTTTAGAAGTGAAAAAAGATAATGATAAGCCTGATGTTTACACATTAAAAATTAAATTTATTAAAGATAAAGATAGTAGATTTGATTAAGAACTAATATACTTTATACTAGAAACGCTGGCAACGTCGTATACTGGCCACTATACTACCCACGCATAAAAGACACCTACGGTTTCTCTTATGACACTTCCCTTGAGTTAGGGTCAAGCCTGATTAAAATTAGAAAATACTCTATTTAAAGATTATTTAATTACATTCCTAGTATTTTCATTATTACAAATAATGGCCAGATAAGTGCTTTGAGAAATCCTAAAACGCCCATCCAAAATCCTGTAGCATGTGATATATAATAAATAGCTGCACCAAGAAAACCTAACCCATATATAGCACATGCAGAATCTTTATGGGCTGCACAAATTTTACTTTTCTTTTTCATATTAACCTCCTTTTTTATCCTCTCAATGGTCCTGCGAGGAGTCGAACCTCGATTTATTCGGTGTAAACGAATCGTCTTAGCCGCTGGACAACAGGACCATTATAATATATAGAAATCAATTTTTTAAAGTCTTTGGGTGCATTAACTAGATTATAATTTACTTTCTTTTATTATCTGCTCTATCATTTCTTCATAGCTGAGCCTTTTTCTGACTAATTTATCTTTTCCATTAAGAACTAACACTTCAGCAGGCATTGGACGTAGATTATATATTCCTCCCATAGAATAACAATATGCCCCTGCATTTCTTATTGCAAGAATATCTCCTTCTCTTATTTCAGGTAAACTTCTATTAACACCAAAACAATCACCACTTTCACAAATATTACCAACAATATCATATTTCTTTATTTCACCCTTAGGATTTGTAAGATTCTCAATATGATGATATGCTTGATAAAACATTGGTCTAATTAATTGAGGAAATCCAGAGTCAGTACCTGCAATGAGTTTCAGGCGATTGTGTTTTAGTGTTGTAACACTAATTAAAAGGTAACCTGATTCACCTACAATATATCTGCCTGGTTCAAAATAAATTTCAAGAGTCCTATTATATTTCTTACACACTTCTGAAAATAAATCAACGACTTCTTTGCCGAATTTTTTGTAATCAAGAACCATATCATTTGGTGTATAAGGTATTTTGAAACCTCCTCCAAAATCAACAAAACAAAGATCTGGGAAGTTTTCAGGGATTGTTATTTCTAAGATATTTTTCATTCCAGCCATCATTTGAACAGTTTCTGGAATTCCAGAACCAGTGTGCTCATGTATTCCAATTACTTTAAGATTATATTTTTTAACAATTTCTTTTACTTGTTCAATGTCTTGCAATAAAATTCCAAACTTTGTTGATTCTCCACCTGTTCTAATGTTCTCGTGTTCACCAGCAACAATATCGGGGTTGAATCGAATACAAACTTCTGTTCCAGGATATGCTCTGCCATACTTTTCAAGACGAGAAATAGAACCAATGTTGAAAAGCACATTTTCTTTTTCCACTAAATGCATTTCTTTATCTGTTATTTTATTGGCAGTGAAAAGAATTCTCTCACTTGGAAATCCTGCTTTTTTTGCTAAAAGAACATCGCCTGGACTAACTGCATCAATTGAGGCTCCTTCTTGTAATAATAATTTGAGAATAGAAAGATTATAATTTGCTTTCATGGCATAATAAATCTTCAATTTTGGCCAGGGTATAAAATCATGCATTTCTTTATATCTTTGAATAATTAGATCCCCATTATAAACATATAAAGGAGTTCCATATTTTTTTGCTAGTTCTATAAGTTGTTCTCTATTTATTTTCATTATCTCTTTAAAAATAGAAAAACCAATTTTTTAAAATTTTGGTTTTAGGAAACATTTATAAGTAACTTGTATTTTTTTTCACTATGACAAAAGATAACAAAAAACAAGAAACACAAGAATTAGAAATTCCAGAAATGAAAATTGATAATAAATATGCTCCTAAAAAACCAAGTGTTGAAGATATGAATAAGGCTCAAAAAGAAGCTGAGAAAACAAAAAAAGAAATTGAAAAATTAAAGTCATTTATTATTAAGAAATTCCCTTATGTTGAAGCAATAAGTGTTTTACCTCCTCAAGCAATTCCTTTATTTATTGAGGAAGAAGAAGTTCCTAAAGAAACTGCAAAAAACATCCATCTTAATTTAATTATCCCAGAAGAAAAAATCAAAGAAGCTGGGAAAATAAAAACAGAAGTTGTTAAAGAAATTGAAAGATTAAAACAAAAGATTTGGCTTCATATTAGAACAGCTGTTGATATTTGGGAAATTTGTTTAGATAGTAAATTTGAACTAATTAGTGCAATTGCAATGTCATTTCCACTTTATGATAAAGGAATATTAGGTGCCTTGAGAGTAGCAGAAATCCACAAATCACTAGTTGTTCAAAAGTTTGACAGATATGTTGTTAGTTATGTTTTGGGTGGAAGTTTAGTTAGAGGAGATGCAACTAAAGATTCTGATGTTGATGTTTTTGTAATTATTAATGATACAGATGTTAAAAGAATGCCAAGATTAGAATTAAAAGAAAGGTTAAGAAGCATGATTTATCAATATGTTGCTGAAGCTTCTGCATTAGCTGGGGTTAAGAATAAACTTGAGCCCCAGATCTATTTATTAACTGATTTTTGGGAATCTGTTAAAGATGCCCACCCTGTTATGTTTACTTTTATTAGGGACGGTGTTCCAATTTATGATAAAGGAACATTTATGCCATGGAAAGCATTATTAAGAATGGGTAAGTTAAAACCTTCTCCTGAAGCTATTGATTTATTTATGTCAATGGGAGATAAAGTTATTCCTGGAAGTAAAAGAACATTATTGTCTGATATATTTGTAAATATTTTTTGGGGAGTTACTACACCTGCACAAGCTATGTTAATGCTTAATGGCTGTCCTCCTCCAAATGCTAAAAAAGAATTAGTTAGAGATTTTAAAAAAGAATTTTATGATACAAAAATGATTGAAAAGAAATATGTTGATTTTTTAGACAAAGTTGTTAATACTTGGAGAGATTATGAACATGAAAAAATAAAAGAAATAAGCGGAGCTGAAATTGATAAATTCTTAAAACAAACAGACGAGTTTATTAAAAGATTAAAAGAATTAAGAACCCAAATTGAAAAGAAAACAAATGAAGAAACAATTGAGAGAATTTACAAAGATGTTTTTGGATTATTAAAAGAAGTTACAGGAAAGAAATCTCAAGCAGAAATTATTAATGATTTTGAAAAGAATTTTGTTAAAAAGGGGAAATTTGCTCCGCAAGCTTTGAGAATTCTAAGAGATGTTGTAAGTGCAAGAACCCAGTTTAAAAAAGGAAAGTTAGATGCACATAAAGTTGACAATGCAAGAAAGAATGCAGAGATTCTGATAAATGATTTAGTGGAATATAATCAAAGATGTGAGTTGGTTAATAATAAAGGGAAGAAAGAATAGGTTTTAGTATAATAATTCTTAAATAAAGTTGAGGATAAATTCTTTTATGAAAACAAAGAATTTAATTTATTTGTTGACAGGTTTAGTAATTCTTGGGGTTTCTTCCTTTATTTATAATAATAGTTATTTTAGAAAAGGGGCTATTTTTAATCATCTTAAACATATGAAAAAATGTATAGATTGGAAAGTGGAAGAAGATGGTTGCACAGCAAAATATAATTTTAAAAAAGCAGAGGTTACAGCTCATTATAAAATATTGGGATATAACATTAATGGAGTTTTTTATGATACTAATGCTTTTAAAGTTGAAGTTGATAAAAATAGAGATGGGAGAATAGAATTATTACTAGAAGATAAAGATGATAATGGAACTTTGGAAGATAGAACAAAATATAAAAAATCTAAACAACCACAGGGAATCCCAATCTAATTTCATAGCAACTTTTAAAAACTAATTTTATTGATATTTAGTATGGTTAAACTGAAATCTTAAGATTTCGTTATTGCCATTTAGGTAAACAAAATGACTAAAGGAAAAGTAATTCAATTTAGAAGAGGCAGGAAAACTGTTCATGAAAGACACTTTTTAATAGAAGTTGAAGGTGTTTCAAGCAGGAAAGATGCTGGGAAATTTGTTGGAAAAGAAGTTATTTGGAAATCTCCTGCTGGAAAAATAATCAAAGGCAAGATTTCATCTGCTCATGGAAATAAAGGAGTTGTAAGAGCTATATTTGAAAAAGGCCTTCCAGGTCAAGCAGTTACAACAAATGTGGAGATAAAATGATAGCTAATGGTTGCGGGATTCATAAAAACCCGCTGGAGGTTTTTATATGGCAAGCCTAAGAAAAGCAGCAGCATATTCAAAGAAAAAAGTTGTTCCGTTTACTAGAGTTAGCAAAAGACGGCAGAAGTCTTACATAAAAACTATTCCGCATCAAAAGATTGTCAAATTTACAATGGGTAAAGAAGCTCTTTATAATGAGGGGAAGCTTCCGCATGAATTAATTGTTGTTTCAGACGAAAAAGTTCAGATTAGACACAATGCTCTTGAAGCATGCAGGCAGTATATTAATAAGACATTAGATAGAGAACTTGCAGGGCAATATTTGTTTAAGGTTATTCCTTTTCCTCACCATATTCAGAGAGAAAACAAGATGCTTACTACTGTTGGTGCAGATAGAATGCAGACAGGAATGCAATTATCATATGGTAAAGCTGTTGGAAAAGCAGCAATTCTCAAGCAAGGCAGCAAGATTTTTTTCATTGCTGTGTCAAATGAAAAAGCAGTTCAATTTGCAAGAAAAGTAGTTAAGCAGGTAAAATCAAAACTACCTGGCAAAATAAAGATAAATTACCAAATAAAGAAATAGTTCTGATTACCCAGTGGTAACAATATAGAAAGATTTATAAAGTATAAATTCTCGGAAATAATATGGAAAACAAAAAAAAGATTTTAATTGTTGAGCGTGATTCTAAGAATATAGCTACTGCTAAAGAAGCTTATTCAGATGCAAAAATTGTTGATAACTATAAAGATGCTGTAAAAGAACTTTCTACTGGAAAATATAATACTGTTATTTCAAATCTTTGTCTTAATGGTTCTGATAAACCAGAAGGAATTGATATAGGAAAAAAGTGCTTAGAGAATAAAATTGCTTGCGCAATTCTTGCAAATGGGGACAGAAAAAAAATAAATAAACTAAGAGTAGCATATTTTAATGATAAAGATTTAGTAAAATTAGTCGGAAGTGAAGACCCTCTTGATTATATGATTTTAAATACTAACTTTGAAATAAATAAAACAAAGCCTAAAACATGGACACGAGCTTATGATTGGGCTAATTTAAACTAAAATGGCAGAAAAAGAAATAACACCAAGAGAAAGCATAAGAAATTTAACTTTGTCTACTTTAGAGAGAACTTTAATTCAAAACACTTTAGGGGCAAATCTTGCTTTAGATACTGCAAAATATGGTAGTGTTGGTTCAGAAAGTGCAAAAAACGCATTTAATAGTGAAGAAATTAAAAAAGCAAAAGAA
>Ga0180009_10001315_pt1 | contig 30791 bp, 25 predicted proteins | sample OS_PC_MetaG_FD_123537 | JGI IMG/M metagenome (GOLD analysis project Ga0180009, IMG submission 123537) | Groundwater microbial communities from the Aspo Hard Rock Laboratory (HRL) deep subsurface site, Sweden - OS_PC_MetaG | ecosystem: Environmental > Aquatic > Deep subsurface > Groundwater...
CTCATGACCCAGACCCAGGTGGCGCTTTCCGGTGCGCGCGACAACAACGAATACAAGGAAGTCCTGTACTCGAGCCTGGAAGAATACGAACGCATGGCCCAGATGGTCGGCGACATGCTCTATCTTGCCCAGGCCGACAACGGCCTTCTCACTCCGGGCCGGGAACGCGTCAACCTTGCCGATGAAACACAGGGCCTGTTCGATTATTTCGAAGCGTGGGCGGAGGAGCGCGGCGTTTCATTGGCCCTGACGGGATCGGCCACCGTGCCGGGCGACCGGCTGATGCTGCGGCGTGCGCTCAGCAATCTCATATCGAATGCCATTCGGCATACGCCATCCGGCCAGACCGTGCGCGTATCGCTGGCGATGCACGGCGACAAGGCCGTCATTACCGTCGAGAACCCCGGCCCCGAAATTCCGGCCAAGCACCTCCCCCGGCTGTTCGACCGTTTCTACCGTATCGACCCTTCGCGTCAACGCAAAGGCGATGGCGCCGGGCTGGGGCTTGCCATCGTCAAATCCATCATCGACGCACATGGGGGGGTGATTCAGGTCGTATCCACCCGCCAGGCGACACGGTTCCAGTTCACCATGCCAGCGCTGGGTGATGCTGTAGCGGGGTGATCTCTGCCTTAATCCATTAGCGCGCCGATCGTTAAGTACTTGAGTTGGTTGGTTTAGCCGTATACAAGGATAAAAACATCGGAAAATCACCTTGACCTTTAAACAGCATGTCGTATGGTTAGCTCTTAGTTAACACAACATATTGATATTCGACGAGGCGATCATGGTAGATGCGGGGATGGATACGGTGCTGATGATGCTGCCGCGTGAAGTGATCAAACGCGACGGAAGCCGCACGGCTTTCGACGCGGGCAAGATCCGCTCGGCGGTGCTGCGCGCGGGCCAGGCCACTGGGGAATTTGGGACGGCCGAATTTGGCGAGGCGGAGGCGGATCGCCTGACCGCGCAGGTGACGAAGGTGCTGATCCACAGCCTGCGCGGCGCGCCGCCCGACATCGAGCGCATCCAGGACATCGTCGAGCAGAGCCTGATCGCCGCCAACCATCTGGCCACCGCGCGCGCCTATATCGCCTATCGCGAAAACCACAAGAAGCTGCGCGAGGACCGCAAGACGCTGGTGGATGTGGAAGCCTCGGTCAACGAATACCTGTCGCAGCAGGACTGGCGCGTCAACGCCAACGCAAACCAGGGCTACAGCCTGGGCGGACTGATCCTCAACGTGTCGGGAAAGGTGGTGGCCAACTACTGGCTCAACCACGTCTACCCGCCCGAGCTCGGCGAGGCGCATCGCGACGGTTCGCTGCACGTCCACGACCTCGACATGCTCGCGGGCTACTGCGCCGGCTGGTCGCTGCGCACGCTGCTGCACGAAGGCTTGAACGGCGTGCCGGGCAAGATCGAGGCCGGGCCGCCGAAGCACATGTCGAGCGCGGTCGGCCAGATCGTCAATTTCCTCGGCACGCTGCAGAACGAATGGGCCGGCGCGCAGGCGTTCTCCTCGTTCGACACCTACATGGCGCCCTTCATCCGCAACGATGGCATGCGCTACGAAGAAGTGCGCCAGTGCATCCAGGAACTGATCTATAACCTCAACGTGCCGTCGCGCTGGGGCACGCAGACGCCGTTTACCAACCTCACCTTCGACTGGACCTGTCCGGAGGATCTGCGCGAACAAATCCCCATCATCGGCGGCAAGGAAATGCCCTTCACCTACGGCGACCTGCAGGTCGAGATGGACATGATCAACCGCGCCTACATCGAGGTGATGACCACCGGCGACGCCAAGGGCCGCGTGTTCACTTTCCCCATTCCAACCTACAACATGACGCCGGATTTTCCGTGGGAATCGGAGAACGCCGAGCGCCTGTTCGCGATGACCGCGCGCTACGGCCTGCCCTACTTCCAGAACTTCATCAATTCGGAAATGAAGCCCAATCACATCCGCTCGATGTGCTGCCGCCTGCAGCTTGACCTGCGTGAATTATTGAAACGCGGCAACGGCCTGTTCGGCTCGGCCGAGCAGACCGGCTCGGTCGGCGTGGTGACGGTCAACTGCGCGCGCCTCGGCCATGAATACCGCGGCGACGAAGCTGCACTATTGCGGCGGCTGGACGCGCTGCTCGACATGGGACGCAACGGTCTGGAAATCAAGCGCAAGGAAATCCAGCGCCTGATGGACAACGGTCTGTTCCCCTACACCAAGCGCTATCTCGGCACGCTGCGAAATCACTTCTCGACCATCGGCGTGAACGGCGTCAACGAGATGATCCGCAACTTCAGCAATGATCAACACGACATCACCAGCGAATGGGGACACGATTTCGCGCTGCGCCTGCTCGACCATATCCGTGGTCGCATCGCCGCGTATCAGGAAGAAACCGGCCACATGTACAACCTGGAAGCCACCCCGGCCGAGGGCACCACCTACCGTTTCGCCAAGGAGGATGCCAAACGCTATCCCGGCATCCTGCAGGCGGGTACCCCGGATGCGCCCTACTACACCAACTCGTCGCAGCTGCCGGTGGGCTTTACCGACGACGCCTTCGAGGCACTGGAGCGGCAGGACGATCTGCAGCGAAAGTACACCGGCGGCACGGTGCTGCACCTCTACATGTCGGAACACATCTCGTCGGCGGAGGCCTGCAAGAAGCTGGTGCGCCGCGCGCTGACGCGCTTCCGCCTGCCCTACATCACCATCACGCCCACCTTTTCCATCTGTCCCAAACATGGCTACCTCGCCGGCGAGCACGAGTTCTGCCCCGCATGCGACGAGGAAGCCCTGTCCCGCAGGCGCGCTGTTGCCGCATAACCCAAGGAGATCGACATGAACGACATGGCCGTACCGACCCAGGCCCCGCTGACGCTGAAAGACGAGGAGCGCACCCGCTGCGAAGTGTGGACCCGTGTGATGGGCTACCACCGCCCGGTGACGAGCTTCAACAAGGGCAAAAAGAGCGAGCACCGCGAGCGGCAATTCTTCGTCGAGGGGCGTTGCAGCCTGGGATGATTCTGCGATGTTGCGCGTCGGCGGCCTGACCCCGCTCTCCACCACCGACTGGCCGGGCATGCTGGCCGCGGTGGTGTTCTGTCAGGGTTGCCCGTGGCGCTGCGGCTATTGCCACAATCCGCACCTGATACCCCCGCGCGGCGACAGCGAAATCCACTGGGACGACGTGATGGCTTTTCTGCGCCGGCGCCAGGGCCTGCTCGACGGCGTGGTGTTTTCTGGCGGCGAGCCAACGCTGCAGCCCGACCTGGCCGGCGCGATGCGCGAAGTGCGTGCATTCGGGTTCAAGATCGGCCTGCATACCGGCGGCGCCTATCCGCGTCGGCTCGCCGAGGTGCTGCCGCTGGTGGACTGGGTGGGGCTGGACGCGAAGGCGCCGTTCGCCGATTACGCGCGCATCACTGGCGTCGCCGACAGCGGCGCCCCTGCGTTGGCCAGCCTCGAAGCCGTGCTGGCCTCGGGCGTCGCCCACGAAATCCGCACCACCGTGCATCCGGCCCTGCTGACCGACGCCGACGTCGCGGGCCTGGCGCAGGAGCTGTCGGCACGCGGCGTGACGCGCCACGTCATCCAGGCATTCCGCAGCCAGGGCTGCGCGGATGCAACGCTGGTTCAGTCCATCCGTGGCGCCAAGGTATGAACGAGCCCTTGGCGGATACGGCCAAGTGTGTAGAATCCGGCCCATGCGTCGCCTCATTACCCTGATCATCATGCTCGTCATCCCGCTCCAGTTCGCCTGGGCAGCGGCGGCCAGCCTGCATGGGCACCTGGGCGAGAACGTGGCGGCGCTTGGCGTTCATGCCCACGACCACGACCACCACGCGCACGGGCCGTCCGAGCACGACGCCGCTGGCGACACGGGCACGCATTCGAGCGAAGACGGACAGCACGGCAACCACTGCCACCCGGTCTTTTCTTCGATCATCATGGAATCCGGCCTGTCGCTCGGGCTGTGCCTTTCGGGCGGACCGCTTCCGCATCCGCCCGAAGTCTTTTACTCCCGCATCCCTCCGCTTCTCGACCGACCCCCGCTCGCACACGCCTGAAGGCGTGCGCATCCTGAGAGCAACGCGCGCCTGACCGGCGTGCGCTCAATCTGGACAGCGCGCGCCTGACCGGCGAGCGCGTGTTTCATTGCGGCTTCAGGCCGCCTCCTGCAATCGCGCGCCGGTTTCTCGTTGCATTGATTCATCACGAGGAAAAACCATGCGATTCACGCTATCCGTATGTCTGCTCGCGCTGCCGCTGGCCGTGTGGGCGCAAACCCCGCTGACCGAGGCCGAGGCGGTTCGCCTGGGCCTGGCACGCGCCGATCTCGCCGATCTGGAGCGCGGCGCCGTACAAGCGGCCGAGGCCGAGGTGCTTGCTGCCGGCCTCTACCCCAATCCCACCCTGAGCTACAGCCGCGACCGTGTCGACGGCTCGCCGGACTCGGTCGAGCAAACCTGGATGCTCGGGCAAACCTTCGACCTGTCCGGGCGCCGCGGGCTGCATCGCGAGGCCGCCAGCCGCCGGGTGGCCTCGGTCGCCGCCGGCAACGCTGCCCGGCAACTCGACATGGCCGCCGAAATCCGCCGCAGCTTTCATGAAGCCCTGTTCCGTCAGCAGACCATCCAGGCGGCCGAAACCTGGGCGCAGCGCTTTGCGCAGATCGAGGGCACGGTCAGGAAGCTGGCCCGAGCGGGCGAGGCGTCGGGCTATGACCAGCGCCGCCTTTCACGCGAACGCCAGACGGCGGAAGCGCGGCTGGCCGCCGAACGGGCCGAACTGGATCTGTCCCTGGCACGCCTGATGGCGCTTACCGGCGCAGCCGATGTGCCCCGTCTTGAAGGCGCGCTCTTGCCTTCTCTCCCGGCTCCGGTCGAAACGGCATTGACTGGGCTCGATCAGCGTCCCGACCTGCAGGCGCTGTCGCGCCGTGCCGAGGCGGCCGATCTGGACGGGCGTGCCGCAAGGCGCGGCGGCATCCCCGATGTGACCGTTGGCATCGGCCCCAAGTCTGTGGACAACGGCAGCACCCGGGACAACGGCGTGGCGCTGTCGCTTTCCGTTCCGCTGCCGGTGTTCGACCGCCAGCAGGCGGGACAGCAGCGTTCGGCGGCCGAGGCCCTGCAGGCACGCGCCGAATATCGTCTGGCGATGAGCCGCGCCGAAATCGAGCTGCGCGGCCTGTATCGTCAGGCCGAAGGCCTGCGCGCCACGGCAATCGACTACCGTAGCCGTGCGGTGTCGGCTTCCCCCGACCTGCTGCGCATCGCGGAAACCGCCTATCAGGGCGGCGAATCCAGCCTGCTCGAATTGCTCGACGCCTACCGCGGCACCCTGGAGACGGAAACCACCGCGCTCGAACTTGAAAAGCGGGCACGCGATGCCCGCATTGAATTTGATCTGTTGACCGGGAGTGTCACTCCATGAACAAGACCTTTATTGCATCCCTGTGTGCCGCCCTTTTCCTGATCGGATGCAGCGAGGCGGACCACGAACACGCCGCGGACGGCAGCCATCCCCCCGCAGCCGCAGCCGAAGCCGAGGACGCGCACGGCCACGGCGCCGGCGGCGAGAAGATCACCCATTTCACCGACCGCACCGAACTCTTCGTCGAATTCCCGCGGCTGGTGGTCGGCGAAACATCCGCCTTTGCCGCGCACCTCACCACGCTCGCCGACTTCCGGGCGCTCACCGCAGGCAAGGTCAGCGTTCGCCTCACCGGTGGCGATCAGCCCGACGAGGTGTTTAGCGTCGACAAGGCCAGCCAGCCCGGCATCTTCCGCCCCGAAGTGGCACCGAAGCATGCCGGCGATCGCGAGCTGTCGATCGAGGTCGTCACGCCCGAATTCAGCGTCACGCACGCGCTCGGCCCCTTCACCGTCCATGCCGACCGCAAGGCCGCCGACACCGAGCCGGCGCCGCACGACGACGAAGGCATAGTCTTCACCAAGGAGCAGCAGTGGAAGGTCGACTTCGCCACCAGTGAAGTCGTCACGCGTCCGATCCGTACTGCAATCGCGGCGACCGGCGTGCTGCGCGCGCGCCCCGATGGCGAGGCCCAGATCACTGCAGCGGCGGCCGGGCAGATTCAGTCCGCGGGCAGCTTTCCGCGCCTCGGCCAGTCGGTGAAAAAAGGCCAGCTGCTCGCCTATCTGGTCCCCCGGATGGGCGGCGAAACCGATCTCGCCACGCTGCGGGCAGCAGCGAACAAGGCCAAGGTCGAGCGTGATCTCGCGCAACAGGAACTGACGCGCATGGAAACGCTGTACCGCGAGGAAGCGGTGCCCGAGAAACGCGTGCTCGCCGCGCGCGCGGCCGCAGCCCTGGCTCGCGCCGAACTGAGCGCAGCGCAGCAGCGCCTCGGTCAATACGGCGGCGCGGGCGGCGGCATCCCGGTGCGGGCGCCGGTGTCCGGCACGCTGGCGGATGTGCGCGTGTCGCCCGGCGCGTTCGCGCAGGAAGGCGCGTTGCTGTTCCATATCGCCGACCGCAGCCGGCTGTGGCTGGAACTGCGCGTGCCCGAATCCGACGCGGCGCGGTTGGCCAGCCCGAGCGGTGCGGCGTTCAAGGTCGCAGGCAAGGAAGCCAGCGTCGAGATCATCGCCGGGAAGAACGGCAAGCTCGTCGCCGTCGGCGGCGTGGTCGATGCCACGACGCGCACCGTTCCGGTGGTGTTCGAGTTCACGCCGGGCGAACTGGCGCTGCCCATCGGCATGGCGGTGCAGGCGCAGGTATTCGCCGGCGGCGCGCGCGAGGCAGTGGCAATTCCGGCGTCGAGCGTGCTCGACGAAGGCGGCATGAGCGTGGTGTTCGTGATGACCGGCGGCGAATCCTTCGAGCGCAGGCAAGTCAGGCTGGGCGCGCGCGAAGGCGACTGGGTCGAGGTGCTGGAAGGTTTGACTCCGGGCAGCCGCGTCGTTTCACGCGGCGCCTACCTGGTCAAGCTCGCCTCGACCGGCACCGCGCAGATCGGCCACGGCCATGCGCACTGATCGGAGAACCTGACATGATCGGACACATCATTGCGTGGTCGCTGCGCAACAAGCTCTTCGTCGTCCTCGCCGGGGTTTTGATCCTGGCCTGGGGCGGCTGGCAGGCATCGAAAACCCCGGTGGACGTCTTCCCCGACCTTACCGCGCCGAGCGTGACCGTGGTCACCGAGGCGCACGGCATGGCGCCGACCGACGTCGAGAACCTCGTCACCTTTCCCATCGAGACCGCGCTGAACGGCGCGCCGGACGTGCGCCGGGTGAGATCAAGCACAAAGATCGGCCTGTCGGTCGTCACGGTCGAGTTCGAGTGGGGCACTGACCTCTACCAGGCCCGTCAGGTGGTCGCCGAGCGCCTGCAGCTGGCGCGCGCGTCGCTGCCGGCCGACATCCCGGCGCCCGCCATGGCACCGGCGGCGTCGATCATGGGCGAGATCCTGTTCATCGCGCTGGCCTCCGACAAGCACGACGGCATGGCGCTGAAGAACACCGCCGAGCAAGTCATCAAGCGGCGTGTGCTCGCGGTACCGGGTGTGGCCGAGGTGCTGCCGATCGGCGGCGACACCCAGCAGTTCCAGGTGACGCTGAATCCCGAGCGGCTGGCGGCCTACGGCCTCACCATCGACCAGGTCGCCGAAGCCTTGCGATCAGCCAACCAGAACACGTCGGCCGGCTTCATGGTCGAGGGCGGGCAGGAATACCTGATCCAGGGTCTGGGCCGCCTCGCCACGCTGGCCGACATCGGCGACACCGTGATCAGCCGGCAGGCCGGACAGCCGGTGCTGGTGCGCCACGTCGCCGAAGTCGCCATCGGTCCGGCGCCCACGCGCGGCGTCGGTTCGCACAACGGCAAGCCGGCGGTGATTCTGGGCATCCAGAAGCAGCCCGGCGCCAACACGCTGGAACTGACCGACCGCCTCGACGTCACGCTGGAAGAAATACAAACAGGGCTGCCGGCGGGCATGAAAATCGAGCGCCACATCTTCCGTCAGGCCGACTTCATCCGCGTCTCCATCGACAACCTGATGAAGGCGCTGATCGAGGGTGCAGTGCTGGTGGTGGCCATCGTGTTCGCCTTCCTGCTGTCGGCGCGGGCCACTGCGATCAGCCTCGTGGCGATTCCGCTGTCGCTGGTGGCGGCGGTCCTGGCCATGAAGGCGATGGGCGCCACCATCAACACCATGACGCTCGGCGGCATGGCAATCGCGCTGGGCGCGCTGGTCGACGACGCGATCATCGTGGTCGAGAACATCGTGCGTCGTCTGCGCGAGAACCGGACCCGGCCCGCCGAGCAGCAGGTCAACATGCTGCATCTGGTATACGAGGCCACGCGCGAAATCCAGGGCTCGATCGTGTTCGCCACGCTGATCATCATGCTGGTGTTCCTGCCGTTGTTCTTCCTGTCCGGCGTTGAGGGTCGGCTGATGGCGCCATTGGGCCTTGCCTATGTCGTGTCGCTGGCCGCCTCGCTCGTGGTGGCGGTCACGGTGACGCCGGTACTGGCGGCGCTGTGGCTGCCGAATTCGAAGACGGTGCGCGAATCGATCGAACCGCGTTTCATCCATCGCTTGAAGGCCGGCTACCGTCGCGTGCTCGACGCAACCGTCGTGCGCTGGAAACCCGTGGCCGGTATCAGCGTCGCCACGCTGGTGGTCGCGCTGGTCGCACTGGGCTTTGCCGGCCGCGCCTTCCTGCCGGACTTCAACGAAGGCACGCTCACCGTCGGCATGGCCACGCTGCCCGGTACCTCGCTGGAAGAGTCCGACCGCTTGGGGCGCATGGTGGAGAACATCCTGCTGTCGCATCCCGAAGTCGTCGCCACCGCGCGCCGCACCGGGCGCGCCGAGGGCGATCCGCATGCGATGGACGTGTCGGCATCGGAAATGGAAGTGACGCTGAAGATGGGCGAACGCAGCAAGGAGGATTTCCTCGCGGCGCTGCGCGATGACTTCACCAGCGTGCCCGGCACGCAAATTGTGGTGGGCCAGCCGATCTCCCACCGCATCGACCACATGCTGTCGGGCAGTCGCTCGAACATCGCGGTCAAGATCTTCGGTCCCGATCTCGGCGAACTGCGCCGGCTGACCGCAAGCGTGAAGTCCGTCGTGCAGGAGATTCCGGGCGCGGTCGACGTCACCGACGAGCAGCAGACCGACATTCCCTTCCTCACCCTCCGCTTCGACCGCGCGGCGCTGGCGCAATATGGACTTTCCATGCGCGAGGTGTCGGAGGCGATCGAGGTCGCGTTCTCCGGCATGCCGGTCGATCGCGTGCAGCAGGGCCAGGCCAGTTTTGATCTGGTGCTGCGCTTCGATCCGTCGACGCGGGCGAATATCGACGCGGTGCGCGCGACGCTGATCACCACCGCCGACGGCGCGCGCCTGCCTCTGTCGGCGCTGGCCGACATCCGCAACGACCGCGCGCCCTACTCGATCAGCCGCGAGAACGTGCAGCGCAAGATGGTGGTGATGGCCAACGTTGCCGGGCGCGACCTCGCCAGCGTGGTGGCCGACATCCGCACACAGGTGGCGGCCGGCGTCACGGTGCCGGCCGGCTACCACATCGAGTACGGCGGCCAGTTCGAAAGCGCGGAAGCGGCCTCGCGCACGCTCCTGATCCTCGGCGCGGCGGTGACGGTGGGCATTTTCCTGCTGCTGTTCATCGCCTTCCGCACTGCGCGCGACGCGCTGCTGGTCATGCTCAACCTGCCGCTTGCGATGATCGGCGGCGTGATCGGCGTGTTCGCCGCCGGCGGTGTGCTGTCGGTGGCGTCGATCATCGGCTTCATCACGCTGTTCGGCATCGCCACGCGCAACGGCGTGATGATGATCTCGCACATCCACCACCTGGTGGAGCACGAGGGCGTGACGAACGCGACGGAAGCCGTGAAGCGCGGCGCCGAGGAGCGGCTGGTGCCGATCCTGATGACCGCGCTCGCCGCCGGCCTCGCGCTGGTGCCGCTGGCACTCGCCGCCGGCCAGCCGGGCAGCGAGATCCAGGCGCCGATGGCGGTGGTGATCCTGTGCGGCCTGCTGAGCTCGACGGTGCTGAACATGATCGTCGTGCCGGCACTTTACCTGCGCTTCGGCGCGATCCATCAATTGCTGGAAAATGGCGGCACACTTCATCGACGCGCCGTCGAAGGCATCAACCCGGTCTGAGTTCCACAAACCTGATTTGCCCATTGAAAAGGAATCACCCATGAAATTGTCCATCCTCTCCCTGTTCGCCGCCGCGTCGCTTGCCGCGACCCTCAACGTGGCCCCCGCCTTCGCCGGCGCCGGCCATGACCACGGGCCGAAGTACGGCGGCGTGGTGCGCGAGGTCAGGAACATCGCCTACGAACTGGTGGCCAAACCGGATTCGCTGACGCTCTACGTAAGCGACCACGGCAAGCCCGTCCCGACCGAGGGCGCGACGGCGGAAGCCGTGATCTACGCCGGCAACGAGAAGACCACGGTCAAGCTGGAACCGGCCGGCGACAACCGCCTGGTCGCCAAGGGCACATTCAAGGTCGGCGTCGGCGTGCGCGTGGTGCTCACCACCACCCTGCCCGGCAAGCCACCGGCCAAAGCCACCTTCAACCTGAAATAAGCCCGCGGCAACGAGGCCCTTTGCCATGAGCACGCCGCGCTCGGCCATCTGGCCGGCACTTGCTGCCGCCGCGCTGTTCGGCGCCAGCACGCCGCTGGTCAAGCTGCTGGTCGGTGAGCTGTCGCCGCTGCTGCTCGCCGGCCTGCTCTATCTGGGCAGCGGCCTCGGGCTGGCGGTGATCCGCCTGGTGCGGGATCGCGGCTGGAAGCCGAGCGGGCTCGCGCCCGGCGAATGGCGCTGGCTGGCCGGTGCCATCATCTTCGGCGGCTTGCTGGGGCCGGTGCTGCTGGTGTTCGGCCTCACCCGCACCGATGCCGGGCCGGCGTCGCTGCTGCTCAATCTCGAATCTGTCTTCACGGCGGTGCTGGCCTGGGTGGTGTTCAGGGAAAACGTCGATCGCCGCATCGTGCTTGGCATGCTGCTGATCGTTGCCGGTGGGGTGGCGCTCGCGTGGCCCACTGCCGCCAGCCCGCCACAGGATTGGCTCGGCCTCTTGGCCATCGCCGCCGCCTGTCTGTGCTGGGCCATCGACAACAACCTGACGCGCCACGTGTCCGGCTCGGACGCGCTGTTCATCGCCGGGGCCAAGGGCTGGACGGCCGGCGCCGTCAACACCAGCCTCGCCGTGATACTGGGCGCATCCCTGCCCGCCTGGCCCGCCGCGGGCGCGGCCATGGCGGTCGGCCTCGCCGGCTACGGCCTCAGCCTGGTGCTCTTCGTGCTGGCGCTGCGCGGTCTCGGCACCGCGCGCACCGGCGCCTATTTCTCCACCGCACCCTTCATCGGTGCTGCCATCGCCATCCTGCTATTGGGCGAAGCGACGCCTGCGCCGTTCTGGGTCGCCGCCTGCCTGATGGGGATCGGGGTTTGGCTGCATCTGACCGAGCGCCACGAGCATGCGCACACGCATGAACCGCTGGAGCACACCCACCCCCACGTTCACGACGCGCATCACCAGCACGACCACGATTTCGACTGGGATGGCAGCGAGCCGCATAGCCATCCGCACAGGCATACGGTCCTGACCCATAAGCATCCCCATTTCCCGGACCTTCATCACCGCCATGGGCATTGAATCTCCCGGCCTGCGAAATCCTTGATGGCAGAATGCTGGCATACGACGGCAGAAGGACTCCACTTGGACCGCTTGACACTCGAACGTCGCCAGGTGGGAATCTACCTGATCGCCATCGCCTTGGGGCTGGGCATGGGCACGGCCTTGCCTGCGATGGGGCCGGTCTTCGAGACATTGTTATGGCCTGTCCTGGTGCTGCTGCTCTACACAACCTTTGTACAGGTGCCGCTGCTGCACCTGCGCGAGGCATTTGCCGACCGCCGTTTCATCACGGCGATTCTGGTGGGCAATTTTGTCATCGTGCCGCTCGCCGTATGGGGTTTGCTCATGTGGCTGCCGGCCGATCCTGTCCTTCACTTGGGCGTATTGCTGGTCCTCCTTGTTCCCTGCACTGACTGGTTCCTGACCTTCAGCCAGTTGGGGCGCGGCGATGTGCCCCGAGCGATCGCGGTCACCCCCATCAATCTCCTGCTGCAGTTGCTGCTGCTTCCGATCTACCTCTGGCTGATGGCCGACGGCGCCCTTCCTGCGGCATTGCGTTTGCAGGATATCTGGCCAGCGTTGCTGATCGTGCTGCTGCCGCTAGGACTTGCGGCGCTCTCGGAGCGCTGGATCGAAGCGGTGCCCGAGCGTCGCGCGGTACGGCAGCGCCTGGCCTGGTGGCCGGTGCCACTGCTCGCGGGGGTGGTGTTCCTGATCGCGGGCGCGCAGGTGGGCGCAGTCATCGAAGCGATGGGGTTGCTGCCCATTCTGGTGCCGGTTTTCGTCGCCTTTCTGGTGAGTGCCGCGCTGATTGCTAAAGTGCTGGCGCTGACGATGCGCCTTCCGGCCGACCAGGGGCGCACACTGGCCTTCAGCCTCGGCACGCGCAACTCCTTTGTCGTGCTGCCCTTCGCTTTGGCGCTGCCATCGGGTTGGGAGTTGGCGGCCGTGGTGATCGTGGTGCAGTCGCTGGTCGAGTTGTTTGGAATGGTGGCATACCTGTGGTGGCTGCCCAAGCATCTGTTTGCCTCGCCCCAGGCAGGTAGCCGCGAAGCCGCAGGGCGATCCAGCTGAGCAAGTCCACGCGGGCACTCGAAGGCCTCCTGGACAGCCAACACATTGACGCGCGCAGCCAAATCGGGGCAGGCTAGGCACTTGTCCATCAAGCGCTGACCCCGATGCCGCTCCGTTTGTCCTGCCTGCGCTGGTTCGCGCTCTGCCTCTTCTCTTCCACGGTGCTGGCCGCCTCGCCCGACGGCGTGGTGTCGGTTTCGCATCCGGCCGCCGCTGCGGCCGGCGCGCGCATGCTGGCGGCGGGTGGCAACGCGATCGATGCCGCGGCGGCGGTGCAGTTCGCGTTGAACGTGGTCGAGCCGCAGTCGTCGGGCATCGGCGGCGGCGGTTTCATGATGGTGTATCTCGCCAAAACCGGTGAAACCTTTGTTGTGGATTCGCGCGAGCGCGCGCCGGCGAAAGCCAGCGCCGACATGTTTGCGCCGGACGGGCTGGCGATGCCCTTTCCACTGGCGTCGACCAGCGGTCTGGCGGTCGGCGTACCGGGCACGCTGCGCGGCGTCGACACGGCGTTGCGCCGCTGGGGCACGAAGCAGCTGGCCGACACGCTGGTGCCGGCGATCGAACTGGCCGAGCGCGGTTTTCGCGTCAACCGGTTTCTGGCCCAGGACATCGTCAACGATTCCGGCCGCACCCAGCTTTATCCCGAGACCGCCGCGATCTTTCGCCCCGGCGGCGTGCCACTCGCCGAAGGCGACTGGCTGGTGCAGCCGGATCTGGCCAAAACGCTGAGACTGATTGCCGCAAAGGGTCCGGACGCGTTCTACCGCGGCGCCATCGCGCGCGCGATCGTCAAGGCCCAGCAGCGCACGCGCGACGAAGTCGGCGCAGCCGGGCAAGGCCGCATGTCGCTGGCCGACCTGGCGCAATACAAGGTGGCGATCCGCAAGCCGTTGATCGGCCAATACCGCGGCTGGACGCTGGCCACGATGCCGCCGCCCTCCTCCGGCGGCCTCACGATGCTGCAGATGCTGGGCTTGCTGGAGCATATTCCCATCGGCGACGCCAGCCAGGGATATGGCTTTGGCCGTCCGAAGACGCTGCACGCGATGACCGAGGCGATGCGGCTGGCGTTTGCCGACCGCGCGCTGTGGATCGGCGACGACGATGCGGTGCCGGTGCCGCGGGCGGGGCTGTTGCACCCCGATTATCTGGCGACCCGGTCGGCACTGATCCGGGCAGACGGGCGGATGGAGACGCCGCAGGCCGGCGACCCCAGGCCATGGGACACGACGGTGGTGCAACCCGCGCCCTCGCGTGCGCCGGCAGAAAGCCCGCACACCACGCACTTTTCCATCGTCGACCGCTGGGGCAATCTGGTCAGCTACACGAGCACGATCGAATTCACCTGGGGCTCGGGCATCACCGTGCCGGGTTATGGCTTTTTGCTCAACAACGAGCTGACCGATTTCAACTTCATCGCCGGTTTTGATGCCGCCGCCGGCAACCCCGGCGCCAACGATGTCTCGCCCGGCAAGCGTCCGCGGTCCAGCATGGCGCCCACGATGTTGTTCAGGAACGGCAAGCCGGTGGCCGCCTGGGGCTCGCCCGGCGGCGCCACCATCATCAACTCGGTGTTCAATGTGACGCTCAACCTGATCGACCATGGCATGACGATGCAGCAGGCCATCATCGCGCCGCGCCTGTCGGTCACTCACGCGTCCGGCCGGATCAGCTGCGAAGGCGGTGAGGCGTTCATGCGGCCGCGTATCAGTGTTGCCGCACAGGACGCCTTGCGTGCGCTGGGCCATGCGGGTCTCGGCGAAGCGGGAACGGACGGTTGCATGGATATGATCGGTTCGGTGCAGGCGGTCGTCATCGATCCCGCAACCGGCCTGCATCACGGTGCCGCCGACCCGCGTCGCGAGGGAACGGTGATTCGGGTGCAGCCCTGATCGCCGGTCCCGGCCCGCAGACCGCTAACAGGAATGACCGCGCTGATGAAGCCGGCGTTGTTCGATTCACCACCAAAGGGAGCGTGCAATGAACATGAGCGAATGTCTGACCCTGTTGGCCCTCATCATGGCGCTGTCGGCGTATATCGGTTCGGTGCGTGCGCGCATGCTAGATCGCGCCAAGCAGAACCCAGCCGAGAAGGCCAAACACATCGGCGATGCCGCACAGCTGATGTGGATCGATGTTCCGCTGGTGTTGTCTGGGTTTTTGCTGCTGCTGTACCTGATGATGTGGCAGTTGGTCGACTTTCGCGCCGATGGGGTGCTCAGCGTGGCCTTGGTCGTGTTCGCCTTGTCCGCGGTGGTAATGGTGGTTTTTCACGCTTGCGAGTGGTGCAAAAGCTTGTCCAAGCTGCGCGAGCTAAAGACTAAAAATTAGCCGGACCACTTCTCTGGCTGGCGCGCGCGATGGATTTTTTCCAGACCCTGATTCTCGCTCTGGTGCAGGGCATCACCGTCACGCGGCCGAATCGAAGCGCAGCCTGCAATAGGTTTCGCGTGTCAGCGCCAGCGCCAGCACGGCGCCGGCTGCACTGACCAGCAACCACACGAAGGCGGCGTGGTAGGCGGCAGCATCGTAGATGCGCGCGCCGTCGAGCATCGCGCCCTGCCAGTTGCGGTCGAGGATCCAGCCCATCGCGCTTTGCTGGATGGCGGCGAAACCCAGCACGGCCATGTTGACGACGCCGCCGACGGTGCCCGCGGCGCCCGGATGGTTGGCCTCGCGGGCGAAGGCAAAGCCGATGATGATGCCGCCCGCCGAAAAACCGATGCCGGCGAACAGCAGATAGAGCGCGGTGGCCGGCAGCGCATCAACAAACAGGAATACCCCCCAGCACACGGCGTTGACGAGCGCCGCCCCCAGATACGGCCACTTGCGCCGGCCCATCCGGTCGGACAGCGCGCCCAGCAGCGGACCGCCGACGGCGAAACCGAGCAGCATGGTGGTGGTGAAGACCGCGGCATGGCTGCGTTCCAGGCCATGCACCTGCACCAGATAAGGCACCCCCCAGAGGCCGGCGAAGGTGAGTACCGGCGCGGCGATCAACCCGCCCGCAAAAAACAGCAGCCAGGTCTCGCGCTCGGACACCACCAGCTTCAGACTGCGCCGCGGCGGCATCGCGCTGGTGTTGAGCGCCTCGGGGTGGGCGTGGCTGGCGTAGCCGCGATCGCTCGGGTCGTCACGCACCCACAGCCAGACGGCTACGGCGAGCAGCAGCGTGACGCCCGCGCTGGCCAGCATGGCGCTGCGCCAGCCAACGCTGGCGACCGCTTCCGACAGCGGCACGCCGGCGAGCACGCCGCCGAGATTGCCGATCAGCAGCGAGACGCCGGTGACGGTGGCGAAGCGGTTGGCGGGAAACCAGTGGCCGGCGAGCTTCATGCAGGCAACGAAGGCGACAGCCACCGAGGCGCCGATCAGGCCGCGGCCGAGGCTGGCCATCCACAGCGTGTCCGCCTGGGAAAACAGCACGGTGCCGGCCACCGCGGCCACGGCGGCGGCAGTGGCGACACGGCGCGGCCCGACCGCATCGGCGAGCAGGCCGCTGGGAATCTGCATGGCGGCGTAGGTATAGAAATAGATGGCGGACAGATTGCCGAGCATGGTGGCGGCAATGCTGAAGTCGCGCATCAGTTCGTCGACCATCACCGCCGGCGCGACACGTTGGAAAAAGCCGACGAAATAGAGGCTGGCGAGCAGGCCCCAGGTGAACCAGGCCAGGCTGACCGGCGGCAGGCGGGGCATGCTGGGTGAGGGAGACGGGCTGGTCAATTCCGGTTTCGCTTGAGTGAGTGGGACACGCCCGGGGGATGACGCAGATGATACAGGCGGATCGATGCAAGCGATGGAAGCCGGAGACGCTTCACCGAGCGGTGCTATGCGAGGCAGGCCCAGGTGTGGCGCTGCCGGCCATCAGGCCGGGTAAATCATGCCGCCGGCGTGGCCGGAGGCGGGTCTTCGCTATGGAACCACAGCTGATGGCGGCCGGCCGACTTGGCCTTGTACATCGCCTGGTCGGCCTGCCTGAGCAGTCGGCCGGCGCTCGCCTGGTGGCCGCAGAAGGTGGTGATGCCGATGCTGGGCGTGCAATTGCGCAGGCCCTCGCCGAACCGATGGGGTTGGGCGAGCACGACCAGGATCTTGCTGCCCAGCTCCGCCGCCTCGGCCGCCGCTTCGTCGGCAGTGTCGCCGAGGTTATCCAGGATGATCACGAATTCGTCGCCGCCCAGTCGGGCAACGGTATCGCTTTCGCGCACGCTGGCGACGAGGCGGCGCGCGACTTCCACCAGAACCTGATCGCCTGCCGCATGGCCCAGCGTGTCGTTGATCGTCTTGAAATTGTCGAGGTCGATGAACAGCAGCGCACCATGCCGGCCGGTGCGCTCGCTGATGGCGAGCTCGTGGTCGAGGCGATCGAGTAGCAGGCGGCGGTTGGGCAGCCCGGTCAGGGTGTCGTTGAACGCCAGGTCGCGGATCATGATTTCGGCGGCCTTGCGTTCGCTGACGTCGAAAATGAGGCCGTCGAGCCACAGGGCATGGCCGTTCGGGTCAGGGGTGACGCGGCCGCGTTCATTGACCCAGCGGGTGAAGCCGTCGCTGGCCTGGATGCGGTATTCGACGCTGTAGGCACACCGCTTGGCGATCGCTTTGGCGATGGCCGCGCTGACTGCGGGTTTGTCGTCCGGATGGATCAGCTGGCGGTAGGCGCGTTCTCCCGACAGGAAACGTTCGGGCGGCTCGCCGGTGAGCGGCGTGATCCCGTTGCTCAGCTGCGCCACCGGCAAGTCGGCCCCGGGCTGGGAACGGAACACGGCGCCGGGTATGTTCTCGACCAGGGACTTGTAGCTGTTGAGGATCTGTTCGAGCTGCGCAGCGGATTTGCGCATCTTTCGACGGTGCCGCGCATTCATGTAGAGCACGGAAAACAGCAGCAGGTCGAGCGCCAGTCCGCCGAGCAGGATCAGTCGGGGTTGGGTGCCTCGGTAGTTCGCTTCAAGCCGGGCACTGCTGCGAAAGCGGGCAAACCAGATGTGGCCGCCGAGATCGAGCGGCATGTCGATCTCATGCCGCGCAGTGCGCCCCGCGCCCTGGCTGGCATACAGCAGATTTTCCGGCATTGGTTCGCCGTCGAACAACTCGAGTTCCACAATCTGGCCGGGCACGTTGAACGTGTTCTCCATCACATCGAACGCGCGAAACGGACTGTAGACGAAGCCGATCAGCGCAGCCCGCCGTTCCTCGATCGTGGCGGGCGGTTTCGCGGTGCTGTAGACAGGCATATAGATCAGGAATCCCGGCTGCGCCCCGGCCCCGGCTTCCTGGACCAAGGTGACTTTTCTGGACAGCGCCGGCTGGCCGGTATCGCGCGCGCGTTCCATCGCCTCCCGCCGTATGGGATTGGAAAACATGTCATAGCCGAACGCACGCAGATTGGGTCCGGTGAAAGGTTCGAGATAGACAATGCTGCTGAGCATGTCGCGATTTCCGGGGGGCGTGATGGCGTAATCCGCAAAGCCTTCGGCGCGGATCGACCCCTCATGCGCATCCCTGCCCTCGCGCGGCACCATCAGGGCGAAGCCGGTGCCGAGGATGCCGGGGAGCGTCTGATCCAGCTCGAGCCGCTCGACATACGCCCGCCATTGTTCGCGGCTCGGCATGCCCGTCGCCGCAAACAGCGCTGCGCCCCCGCGCAGAACCTGCTCGTAATCATCCATGCGGGTGATCAGGATGTTCTTCTGTTTTTCAGACACGCGGAGGAAATTGTCCCGGTCGCGCTCGATGAATTGCGTTTCCGCGTGCCGCCACAATCCGATCGTGATCAGTACCGCCAGCAACAGGACGACCCATGCGGTGGCCTTGCGATCCAGCAACTGGCTGGCCCGCTTTCCGGTCGACGTCCTGGGCGGACGCAGCGCGGGCTTAACAGCCTGCACGCAGTTCTCCATATTTACATGCACGGACGCTGCGGCGGGTGCGCCGCCGAGGGGCGAAGCGTCAGATACCAGCGCCTGGCGGCGTGCCTTGTCCGGCCCGGCTCGATTCATAGGGATACCCGTTTCGCTCTATACCTTGGGAATCATGCAAGGCGGGCCGTTCAATTGCTGTAGGAAAACTCTGATTAGCGCGTGTGCGGACGGCCGCCGGCAGGCGAATCACAGCGCGCGCGCTACCCGTCGCACCGCGTCGTCCTCGGGGTGCGGTTCGATGCGAAAACCCAGCGCCTCGACCAGTTTCAGCATCGGCTGGTTGGTCTTCAGCACCTCGCCCTCCATCTGCTTCAGCCCCCTGCCGCGCGCCACGTCCATCAGTACATCCATCAGCTTGTGGCCGATGCCCTGCTTCTGCCAGCGGTCGCTGACTACCAGGGCGAACTCGCAGGTGTCGCCGTCGGGATTGATGGCATAGCGTGCAACGCCGAGCTCGACTTCGCGGCCCTCGACCGTGGTCAGCGCCAGCAGCGCCATCTCGCGGGTGTAGTCGATCTGGGTCAGACGCGCCAGCGCAACGGGCGACAGTTCGCTGACCGCGTCCATGAAGCGGAAGTAGCGGCTTTCCGCCGACAGGCCGCGCACGAAACCCTGGGTCAGGTCGGCGTCTTCGGGGCGGATGGGGCGGATGACGACGTCGTGCCCGCTCGGCAGTTGCCAGTGCGTCACCAGGTGCGTCGGATAGGGATGGATCGCCATGTGGCCGTAGCGGTCGGCGCTCGGCACCCGCGGCGCGATGACGATGCGCGCGTCGAGTGCGAGCGCGCCGTGCTCGTCGACCAGCAGCGGGTTGATGTCGAGTTCGGCGAGCCAGGGCAGTTCGCAGACCATTTCCGACAGCCGAAGCAGCACGTTCTCCAGCACGTCCATGTCGACCGGCGGACGGTTGCGAAACGCGCCCAGCAGCGTTGCGGTGCGGGTGCGGCCGATGAGGTCGCGCGCCAGATAGCGGTTCAGCGGCGGCAGCGTCACGGCCCGGTCCTGGTAAGCCTCGACGTCGACGCCGCCGGCGCCGAATACGATCACCGGCCCCAGCACCGGGTCCGAGGTCATGCCGAGCAGCACTTCGCGCGCATGCGGCCGCTGGGCCATCGGTTCGATGACGACGCCGTCGAGCGTCGCGTCGGGACGCAGGCGCCGGATGTCGTCGAGCATCTCGCCGAACGCGGCGCGCACCGCCTGGCCGCTGGACAGCCCCAGCCGCACGCCATTGACGTCGGATTTGTGCGTGATGTCCGGCGAGTTGATCTTCATCGCGACCGGGAAGCCCAACTGCTGTGCCATCAGCATCGCCTCCATCGGGTCGCGCGCGATCTGGGTCTGCGCGATCGGAATGTGGAATGCAGCCAGCAGCGCTTTCGACTCGACTTCGTTCAGCAGATGGCGGCCATGTGCGAGCGCACTTTCGATGATCAGGCGCGCGCCCTCCACATCGGGTTCGGCCTGCTGCGACAGCGGACCCGGCGTTTGCATCAGCAGGCGCTGGTTTTCGTAAAAGGCGGACAGGAAGGAGAACACCTCGACCGCCGGCTCCGGCGTGGTGAAGTAGGGAATCCCGGCCTGCTTGAACAGGCGCCGGCCCTCATGCACCTGCGCTTCGCCCATCCAGCAGGTCAATACCGGCTTGCTCGAGGCCTTTGCCGCTTCCACCACCGCCTGCGCGACCGCGGTAGGTTGCGTCATCGCCTGCGGCGTCAGCATCACCAGCACGCCGTCGACGTGATCGTCGGCCAGGCAGGCATCCACCGCGACGCGATAGCGTGCGGCGTTGGCGTCACCAATGATGTCAAGCGGATTGCCGTGTGACCAGGTGGCGGGCAGTTGGGTGTCGAGCGCGGCGAGCGTCGCCGGCGACAGTTCGGCCATGCGCACGCCGAGGTCGACTGCGAGGTCGGTCGCCATCACGCCGGGGCCGCCGCCGTTGGTGACGATGGCCAGGCGGTTGCCGCTGGGCCGGATGTGGCTGGACAGCGCCCGCGCCGAAGCGAACAGCTGCAGGATGGTGTTGACCCGCACCACGCCGGCGCGCCGCACCAGTGCATCGAACACCGCATCCGACCCGACCAGCGCGCCGGTGTGTGACTGCGCGGCTTTCGATCCTGCCTCGTGGCGCCCCACTTTCACCATGATCACCGGCTTGAAGCGGGTGGTGGCGCGCAGCGCGCTCATGAAGCGTCGCGCATCGCGGATGCCTTCGATGTAGAGCAGGATGCCGCGGGTCTGCGGGTCGTAGGCGAGGTAGTCGAGGATTTCGCCGAAATCGAGATCGGCCGATGCACCGGTGGAGATCACGCTGGAAAAACCAATGCCGTTGGATTCCGCCCAGTCCAGCATGGCGGTGCACAGCGCGCCGGATTGCGACACCAGCGCCAGCTCGCCGACCAGCGTGGCACCCTGGCTGAAGGTGGCGTTGAGCCCGATTGACGGCCGCTGGATGCCGAGGCAGTTGGGGCCGATGAAGCGGATGCCGTAGCGCGCAGCCGCGCGCTTGACGGCCGTTTCCAGCACCATGCCCTGCTCGCCCGCCTCGCGGAAACCCGCCGACAGTACGACGGCGTGACGGATGCCGCGCTCGCCGCACTGTTCCATGATCTGCGCCACAGTCGGCGCGGGTGTGGCGATCAGCGCGAGATCCGGCACCGTCGGCAGGTCGCTGGCGTGCGCATAGCAGCGAATGCCGAACACCTGGTCGTGCTTGGGGTTGACCGGATAGACCTCGCCCGCGTAACCCGCGTGGCGCAGATTGCGGAACAGCGTGCCGGCGACCGAATCCTCGCGCTCGCTGGCGCCGAAGACCGCCACCGAGCGGGCATTGAACAGGGGGTGCAGATAATGTTGTGGCATGGGATGTCGTCGGGCCTGCAGCAAACGGGGACGGGTCCCATCCTAGGCGCACTCGGGTTACCGCGCCAAGCGCGCGGGCGTATAGTGAGCGAAAAATATCTGTTGCACCCGCCATGCAAACCGCCTACTACACCCATTCCAGCTTTCTTCTGCACGAGATGGGCGGCTGGCATCCCGAGAGTCCGGCCCGCCTGCGCGCCATCGACGACCGTCTGCACGCTGCCCACCTGTTCGATTTTCTGGCGCATCACGACGCCCCCGAAGTCACTCGTGCGCAGTTATTGCGGGTGCACGATGCAGCCTATGTCGACGTCATCGAGGCGGCGTCTCCGTCGGTGGGGGTGCGCGTGATCGACGTCGACGCCAGCATGAATCCGCACACGCTGACCGCTGCCCGTCATGCGGCCGGCGGCGCGGCGGACGCGGTCGACCGGGTGATGCGCGGCGAGGTGGCGAATGCGTTCGTCGCCTGCCGCCCGCCCGGCCATCACGCCACCCGCAATCAGGCGATGGGCTTCTGCTTCTTCAACAATGTCGCGGTGGCGGCAGCACATGCGCTGGCGGCACACGGGCTCGAGCGCGTCGCCATCGTCGACTTCGACGTGCACCACGGTAACGGCACCGAGGACATCTTCCGTGACGATCCGGGCGTGATGCTGTGCTCGACCTTCCAGCACCCCTACTACCCGCACAGCGGCGCCGACACCGTGAACGCGCATATCGTCAACGTGCCGTTGCCGGCGGGGACCGTTGGCAGCGTCTACCGTGCGGCTTTCAGCGCACAGATCCTGCCGCGCCTGGAGGCTTTTCGTCCACAGTTTCTGCTGTGCTCCGCCGGTTTCGACGGCCACCGCGAGGACGACATGGCGCAGTTCGGCCTGGTGGAGGCGGACTACATCTGGATTACCGAACGCGTCATGGACGTTGCGGCGCGCCACGCCGAAGGCCGCATCGTCTCGGTACTGGAAGGCGGCTACGACCTCAGCGCGCTGGGGCGCAGCGTCGCCGCACACATCAAGACGCTGGCCGGGCTCTAAGAAAATGCTGGGCCTGTGCCCATAAAAAAGGCCGGCAAACGCCGGCCTTTTTGCTTTTCGCACGCCGCCGTCAGGCTGCTGCGAGCATCTGCTTGCGGTACTTGTTGAGGTCGCGCACGTTCTCGAAAGTCTGGCCCAGCAGGTTCGACAGGTTGCGCAGGATGCCGCCGACGACCTTGTTTTCCCAGGTGGTGTCGAACTGGATCTGCTCGTCGAGCCAGTGCTCCAGCCATTCCGGATTGGGCAGGCGCGACTGGATGGTGTCCTGCGGAAACAGCGCTTCGTTGACGTGCAGGTTGGTGGGATGCAGGGCCTTGTCGGAGCGCTGGCTCGACGCCATCAGGAAACCGATCTTGGCGAATGCCGCGGCAACGCTGGGGCCGCCCTGCTTCAGCGCGCGCTTCATGTATTGCAGGTAAGCGCCGCCGTGGCGACCCTCGTCGCGCGAGATGGTTTCGTAGATGTGCTTGATCACCGGCTCCGTATGCCATTCGGAGGCGCGCTTGTACCACTGGGTGAGGCGCACTTCGCCGCAGAAATGCAGCATCAGGGTTTCCATCGGCGGCGCCGGATCGAACGGAAAGCGGATCGCGTGCAGTTCTTCCTCGGTGGGCGCGAGTTCGGGCTTGAAGCGGCGCAGGTATTCCATCAGAACCAGCGAATGCTTCTGCTCCTCGTAGAACCAGATCGACATGAAGGCAGAAAAATCGCTGTCGTGCACGAAGTCGCGCAGAAACATTTCGGTGGCCGGCAGCGCGGCCCACTCGGTGATGGCGTTCATCTTGATGGTGAGCGCCTGTTCGTCGGTCAGCTTGCTGGCGTCGAACTGGTCCCATGGAATGTCGGTTTCCATGCTCCAGCGTGCGCGTTCGAGGGATTTGAAGAGGTCGATATAAAGCATGTCAATTGGGACGTGTGGGGCGTGGTTCGTTCCCCGGTGCCATTGTTGTCGAAACGAATGACATTCTAGTGTCAATTCGCCGATTTTCCGCCTGTTTCGCTGCGCCAGCGCACCAGGCAATCGAACAGGGCCTGGAATTCGGGCACCAGGCACACACCGTCGATCGGCTTGCGGATGCCCTTGATGCCGTAACCGCCGGCCCACAATTCGGTGCGCGCGGGCAGCATCTGCCGCAGGTCGCGCAGGCCCTGCGCGGCCTGGGTCGGCGCATAGGCGGTGCTGAATGACAGGCACACCGCATCGACTGCCTTGACCTGCGCTGCTCGCACGATTTCGTTGATCGGCGTCTGCGGACCGAGCAGCACCGGGTAGGCCCCCTCCACCACCAGCAGCGATTCCACCATCAGCAGTCCCAGCGTGTGTTCCTCGCCCGACAGCGTGGTGAGCAGCACCCGCGGGCTGCCGCCTTGCGGCGCCATGTTGGCGAGCGTGGTGCGGAAGAGTTTTTCCAGATGCTGTGAAAACAAATGTTCCTCGAAGACGCCGAGTTCGTTGCGCGACCAGGCCTCGCCGACGCGCGTAATCAACGGCGCACAAATGTCCATGACAAACCGCGCCAATCCGCGTTTTGCCAGTTCGCGGTGGAATTGCCGTTCCAGTGCGTCGCTGTCGTGTGACTTGACCCGTTCCAGCCAGTCATCGAGTTGCGGATCGGGTGCGCCCGGGTTCGCTTCGGCGGGCGTGTCGAGCGCCGCCAGCGCCGAGGCGTCGAGCGCCAGCAGCCTGCCCGGGCGGTGGCCGCGGTCCATCAGGCGCTTGATTTGCGCGAGTTGACGTACCTGTAGCTGGGTATATAGGCGTTCGCCGTTGGCGTCGCGGTCGGGTGTCGGAAACCCGTAGCGGCGTTCCCATACGCGCAGCGTGTCCTTGCTCAGGCCGGTTTCGCGTTCGACCGAGGCGATCGGCAAGCCCGGGGCGTTGTGTGTTGCTTCTGTAGTCATATTGTCTTGGACAAATAGTTGACATAAACAAATTGTTGGCCTAATTTAAGCACACCAACCACTTTTGTCCAAGACATATGAATATCCTGTCCAGCCCCATGCTGCTGCTTGCCGTACTGGCCACTGGCCTGCCCGGCGCGGGCCATTCATCCGACGCCGTTGTCCACGCGCAGCCCCGGGCCATGTGCCCACCCGTGGCCGCCGCCGCGGTGCCGGCCGAATACTGGCTGTACCACGCGCTGGTGGCGCCCACGCCGACACTGGCGCCGCCGGTGTCGGCCGCGCCGCACGTCCGCACTGCCTGCGCGGCCGGCAAGGTGATCCGCACATGAAGCCCGCCATCCTTGCAGCGGCGCTGCTGCTGAGCGTCAGCGCCCATGCCGCGCCCGCGTGCCCGCCCCTGCTGGACCACACGCTCAAGGACATCGACGGTACGCCGCAGAACCTGTGTGCCTACGCCGGCCAGGTGGTGCTGGTGGTCAACACCGCCAGCCAGTGCGGCTACACCGGGCAATACAAGGGCCTGCAGGCGCTGTATGAAACCTATCGCGCGCGGGGTTTTGTGGTGCTGGGTTTCCCGGCCAATGATTTCGCCGGCCAGGAGCCGGGCAGCAACACCACGATCAAGGAATTCTGCGAGAGCAATTACGCGGTCGACTTTCCGCTGTTCTCCAAGGTCGGCGTCACCGCCGCTAACGCCAATCCACTGCACGCAGGGCTGGCAAAGGCGACCGGCGAGCGGCCGGCCTGGAATTTCCACAAGTACCTGATCGACCGCAGCGGAACGCGCGTGCTGTCCTTCGCCAGCCGGGTCGAGCCGCAATCGAAGGATGTGGTCGCGGCCATCGAATCGATGCTGAAGGCGCCGTCGCCGATTTCGCAGGGGGGCCGATAGCATGCGCATCGCGGTCGTCGGATCGGGAATTGCAGGGCTGTCGTCCGCCTGGCTGCTGAGCCGATGGCACGACGTGACGCTGTTCGAAGCCGACACGCGGCTGGGCGGTCACACGCATACGGTGGACGTGACGCTCGATGGCCAGACCTTTCCGGTCGACACCGGTTTTCTGGTGTTCAACCACCGCACCTATCCCGAACTCACCCGCCTGTTCGACACGCTGGGCGTGGAAACCGTCGCCAGCGAAATGACGTTCAGCGTGCGGCTCGATCAGCCCGAGCTGGAATGGGCCGGCAGCGACCTCAATACCGTGTTCGGCCAACGCAGGAATCTGGCGCGGCCGGCGTTCTGGTCGATGCTCGCCGACCTGCTGCGCTTCAATCGCGAGGTGGTGCGCGAATCCATGCTCACCGGCAGCATGGCGCTGGGCGACTACCTGAAGGCGAAGGGCTACGGCAAACCCTTCATCGAGTGGTACCTGCTGCCGATGGCGGCCGCGATCTGGTCGTGCCCGGCGTCGCAGATGCTGGAGTTCCCGCTGGCGTCCTTCGTCACCTTCTGCCGTAATCACGGCCTGCTGCAGGTGCGGAATCGGCCGCAGTGGCGCACGGTCAAGGGCGGCGGCCGCGAATACGTGAAGAAGCTGGCCGCCGGCATCGGCGAGATCCATACCGGCCAGCGCGTCGAATCGCTGCGCCCGCGCGGCAGCCGGATCGAACTCGCCAGCGGCAGCCTGTCGGGCCTCTACGACCAGGTGGTCCTGGCCTGCCACAGCGATCAGTCGCATGACCTGCTCGCCGCGCATTTCCCGTCGCAGGCGCGGCTATTGAAACAGATGCCCTACCAGCCGAACCATGCGGTGCTGCACAGCGACGCCGGCGTGCTGCCGCGTCGCCGCAGCCTGTGGTCGGCGTGGAATTACCAGTCGGGCCAGGGTGAACTCAGCGACCGCCCGGTGGCGGTGCATTACCTGATCAACCGCCTGCAGCCCTTGCCGACCGACACGCCGGTGATCGTCTCGCTCAATCCGCTGGAGGCGCCGGACCCGTCGAAAGTGCATGGCAAATTCCATTACAGCCACCCGGTGTTCACCCGCCATGCCACGTTCGTCCAGCGCCACCTCGAAGCGGTCAATGGCCGCAACGGCGTGTGGCTGGCAGGCGCCTGGCTCGGCTATGGCTTTCACGAAGACGGCCTCGCGTCCGCGCTGCGGGTGGCGCGCAGGCTGAACGTGTCCGCGCCCTGGAAGGACATGGCCGATGCTGCCTGAATCCGCCGCCGCGCAGATCGGCTTCGGCCGCGTGATGCATGCGCGGCTGCATCCGGCGCTGCACCGCTTCGATTACCCGGTGTATTTCCTGCGCCTGCCGATCCACGACCTGGCGCGCGCCGAAACGCGCTGGTTGTCGCTCAACCGTTTCAATCTGCTGAGTTTCCACGAAGCCGATCACGGTGACGGCGGCAATTGCCTCGACTGGGTGCACGACCTGCTGAATGAATACGGCCTGGTCGCCAACGGCGAGATCTGGCTCACCACGTTTCCGCGCGTGCTCGGTTATGCCTTCAAGCCAGTCAGCTTCTGGCACTGCCATTGCGCCGACGGCAGGCTGGTGGCGGTGCTGGCCGAAGTCAACAACACCTTCGGCGAGCATCACGTCTACCTGCTGCGCACCGACGACCCGGATGCCACCCTGCACGCGGACAAGGCATTTCACGTCTCGCCGTTCTTCCCGGTGCGCGGGCGCTACACCTTCGGCTTTGCGTCCCGCCCCGATTTTTTCCGCGCCCGCATCGATTACGACGACGGCAGCGGCGATGCGCTGCGCACCGCGTGGTGGGGCCGGCTCGAACCGCTGACCGCACGTGCCTGCCTGCGCGCGTTCTTTGCCTATCCCCTGATGACCTGGGGCGTGATCGTGCGCATCCATTTGCAGGCGCTGCGCCTCGCCGCCAAGCGCGTGCCCTTCTTCCGCAAACCCCCGACGCCACTCAACGAGGTGACCGAATGAACACCACCAGCCTGAGCACCGCGCTCGCACGCAACAACACCCCCTGGTACGCCCGCCAGGTGATCCACCTGCTGCAGGAAATCGAGCACGGCTGCCTGCATCTGGAATTGCCCAACGGCATGGAATTCACGGTCGGCCACGGCACCCCCGACGCCTGGCTGAAATTCAACCAGTGGCGCGCGTTTCGCGACGTGCTGGGCAAGGGCGACATCGGCTTTGCCGAGGGCTATATCTCGGGCGCCTGGCATACCCCAGACCTGACCGGCGTGCTGACGCTGCTGGCCAACAACCGCGCCGCGCTCGACCAGGCCATCTACGGCCGCTGGTGGGGGCGCCTGTACAGCCGCCTGCGTCACCTGATGAACGCCAACACGCCGCAGGGCGCGCGCCGCAACATCGCCAGCCACTACGATCTCGGCAACGATTTCTACGCGCGCTGGCTCGACCTCTCGATGACCTATTCGAGCGCGCGCTTCGACGGCGACATGACGCTGAGCCTGGAAGCGGCGCAAACCCGCAAGTACCAGCGCATGCTCGATCTGCTCGATCTGCCTGGCGGCCAGTCGCTGCTGGAAATCGGTTGCGGCTGGGGCGGTTTTGCCGAGCATGCGGCGCATACCGCACAACACCAGGTGCGCGGCATCACGCTGTCGCGCGAGCAGCTCGACTATGCGCGCGCGCGCATCCGCCAGGCACGGTTGCAGGATCGCTGTCATTTCGACCTGCAGGACTACCGCGAGGAAGCGCGGCAATACGACGGCATCGTGTCGATCGAGATGTTCGAGGCGGTGGGCGAGGCCTACTGGCCGGCCTATTTCGACACCGTGAAGCGCAGCCTCAAGGCCGGCGGGCGTGCGGTGGTGCAGACCATCCTGATCGACGATGCGCTGTTCGACCGCTACCGCACGGGCTCCGATTTCATCCAGCAGTATGTCTTTCCCGGCGGCATGCTGCCGTCCGCGCGCCGGTTCACCGAAGCGGCGGCACACGCCGGTCTCGCGGTCACCGCCGCCGAACACTTCGGCCGCGACTACGCCGAGACCCTGAAGCGCTGGCGTCTCGCCTTCCACACCGAGGCTGACGCGGTGCGCCGGCTCGGTTTCGACGAACGCTTCATGCGCATCTGGCATTTCTATCTGGCGTATTGCGAGGCCGGTTTCCATGCCGGGTCGATTGATGTGGCGCAGTTCCGGCTTGAACACGCAGCGTAGCCTGCGTCCGTTGCTGCGCGCCTGGCGCGCGGGCGTGGTCGCCTTCTGTTTCGCGGCGGCGCTGCCGGCACACGCCGGCCCGTTGCCGGAGCTGTCCGGTTACGCCACGGTCGGCAGCGGCACGCTGCGCTATTTCGGCCTGCGCATCTACGACGCCACGCTGTGGTCACCCGGCGGCGCCTGGTCCGCCGGCAAGCCCTACGCGCTGGAACTGCGCTATGCGCGCCGCTTCGAAGGCGCCGCGATCGCGCGCCGATCGATCGAGGAAATGCGTGCGCAACGCGCGCATCCCGCCGCCACACTGGCGCGCTGGGAAACGCAGATGCGCGCGCTGTTTCCCGATGTCGAGGCCGGCGACCGGCTCACCGGCGTACGCATTCCCGGTGCCGGTGCGGCGTTCTACAGCGGCACCCGCAAGCTCGGCCAGATCGATGACGAGGCGTTTGCCGAGGCCTTCTTCGGCATCTGGCTCGATCCGGCGAGCAGCGCACCCGAGCTGCGCAACCGCCTGCTGGGCGCGTCATGACGCCGCTGCCGCGCGCCCATCTGTTTGCCTACGGCAGCCTCGGCCTGCCGCTGGCCTTTGCTGCGCTGCCGCTCTATGTGCACCTGGCGCCGTTCTACAGCAGCCACCTCAGCCTGACGCTGCTGGGGCTGGTCCTGCTCGGGCTGCGCTTTTTCGACGCGCTGATCGACCCGCTGCTCGGCGCGCTGTTCGACCGTTTTCCCCACCCGCACAGTCTCATTCTGGTCTCCCTTCCCATATTGGGGCTGGGCTGGGTCGGGCTTTTTAATCCGCCGGCCGCGGGCGTACTGCCCTGGCTGATCGCCATGCTCACGCTCACCACGGTGGGTTACAGCCTCGCCAGCGTGGTGCACAACACCTGGGGCGCGCGCATCCATCCCGCGCCGCATGAGCGCACCCGCCTGTTTGCGGTGCGCGAAAGCTTCGGCCTCGTCGGCGTCGTGCTGGCTGCCACCCTGCCCTTGCTGCTGAGCGCGGATCTGGCGAGCGGGCTTGCCGCGATGGGCTGGATTTTCATCGCGTTGCTGGTGGCCTGCGCAGGCTGGACACTGCTGGCCGCGCCGGCGATGCACACGGTCACGCGCGGCGTGCCGCTGCGGCGCTTTCTCCGCCCCTTTGCCAATCGCGCGTTCGCGCGTTTCGTGCCGGGCTACCTGCTCAACGGCGTGGCGGCTTCGCTGCCGGCCACGCTGGTGATTTTCTTCATTGATGACGTGCTGCAGCTGAAGGCCTGGGGCGGGCTCTTTCTCGGCCTCTATTTCGTCAGCGGCGCACTCGGCCTGCCGCTGTGGGTGGCGCTGGCAAAACACATCGGCAAGCTCGACGCCTGGCTTGCCTCGATGCTGCTGTCGGTGGTCACGTTTGCCGGCGCGTTCTGGCTGGGCAGCGGCGACCTGGTCGGCTTTGCGCTGGTCTGCGTCGCCTCGGGGCTGGCGCTCGGCGCCGACCTGGCCTTGCCGCCGGCGCTGGTGGCGGATTACATCGATGCCGACGACGACCCGGTGCCCGGCGCGTATTACGGCCTGCTGGGTTTTTTCGCCAAGCTCACGCTGGCACTGGCGGCCGGCCTGGCTTTGCCGCTGCTCGCAGCCCTGGGCTACGCGCCCGGCGGCGGCAACGTGTTCGCGCTGTCCGCCACCTATGCCCTGCTTCCCTGCCTGCTCAAGCTTGCCGCCTTCGGCTGGTTCTGGGCCTGGCATCCCCGTCTGCAAACAGGAGCCGTTCCATGCTGAAAAAACCGCTTGTCATCCTTTGCACCGTACTCGGCCTGTCCGGCTGCGCCGGCGTCTCGCCCGAGGTCTATCGCGACCAGACGCCCACGCTCGACTTGGCCACCTACTTCAATGGCCCGCTCACCGCCTGGGGCTATTTCGCCGACCGATCGGGCGAGGTGAAGCGCCGCTTCACCGTGAAAATGGCTGGCGAATGGCAGGGCAACGAAGGCACGCTGACCGAGGATTTCGACTGGTCGGACGGCACCACGTCGCAACGCATCTGGCGCATCACCCGGATCGATGCGCACCGCTACGTCGGGCGCGCCGACGACGTCAAGGGCACGGCGGACGGCGTCGCCTACGGCAACGCGCTGCAATGGAAATACACCCTGCTGCTGCCGGTCGACGGCAAGACCTACGAGGTGCAGTTCGACGACTGGATGTACCTGATGGAAGACGGCGTGATGCTGAACAA
>Ga0180009_10001316_pt1 | contig 30788 bp, 29 predicted proteins | sample OS_PC_MetaG_FD_123537 | JGI IMG/M metagenome (GOLD analysis project Ga0180009, IMG submission 123537) | Groundwater microbial communities from the Aspo Hard Rock Laboratory (HRL) deep subsurface site, Sweden - OS_PC_MetaG | ecosystem: Environmental > Aquatic > Deep subsurface > Groundwater...
GACTGCAAGGAATGTCACGGCACGCATGTGATACTGTCTGCAACTAATCCTGACAGCCGCACCTATAAAATGAACATACCGTATCTCTGCGGAAACTGTCATAAAGAAGGTGCGCCTGTTGCCAGGATATACAATATCACCGAACACAACATTATCGAAAACTACAGTCAGGGAATACATGGTAAGGGTTTGTTTGAAAGCGGGTTGCTGGTAACTGCAACTTGCAACGACTGCCACGGTAACCACCTCATATTGCCATCGGCAAATAAACAATCTGCTGTGGCCTCCAATAATGTGGCCAAGACATGCATGAAGTGTCATGTAAACATCGAAAAAACCCACAAAAAAATCATAAAAAATGAATTGTGGGAAAAACAACCAGGGGCAGTACCTTCGTGCACCGATTGCCATCCTCCTCATATTGTAAAGGCTCAGAAAATGGAGGAAACCTTATCGAATAAGGCCTGTTTGAGCTGTCATGAACAACAAAATGCCCACGATAGGGTTCATTTTAAGGGCGATACCATTATCGGCATCAGCGTGAGCGAACTTAACGGGTCTGTTCACACGAATATCCCTTGCGCCAAGTGCCACGTTGATGTTAACCCGAAACTGGAACGACCTTGTGCCACCTCCTCCAGAGTCGATTGCTCCAATTGTCATAATGAAGTGTCGAACGACTATTTCGATAGCGGGCATGGCACGGCTTTCCTGGCCGGAAGGACCGATGCTCCCTATTGCACCGACTGCCATGGAACACACGAAACCAAATCGAAAACCGATGATACCTCACCGGCTTACCGTGGAAATATTCCAAAGCTGTGTGGAGAATGCCACCGAACAGGTGGCAAAGCCAACAGCATGACCGACTTGAAAGAAGTTGATGCTTACAACGACTATTCCCAAAGTATTCACGGCAAAGGGCTCACTGAAAAGGGATTGTTGGTAAGTGCAGTATGTACTGACTGCCACACTACCCACCACGAACTGAAAGAATCTGACATCCGATCATCAGTAAATCCGATAAATGTTCCGGCCACTTGCGCCAGTTGTCACAAAAGCATTTACGAAGATTACATTAACAGCGACCATTCTATAAGGAATAACACTGCAAAGCTTACCTTCCCCACTTGCTCAACCTGTCATTCAGCTCACGAAATCAGCGAGATCGACAAGGATAAGTTCATGAATGAGATAACAGTTCAATGCGGTACATGTCATGAAAAACTGTCAGAAACTTACAAAGAAACTTACCATGGAAAAGCTTATCAGCTTGGTTATCTGAATGCTGCCAGATGTTCTGACTGCCACGGGGCACACAAGATTCTTAAAGTCGACAACCCGGACTCTCAGGTAGGATACCGCAACATTGTAAGTACCTGTAAGCAATGCCATAGCAACGCCAATCTCGCGTTTACCGGATACCTTACCCACGCTACTCACAATGACAACGACATTCTGTATTACTCATTTTGGATCATGACCACCCTGCTTGTTTCTGTGTTTGCCTTCTTCGGGCTACACACCCTGCTGTGGTTGCCTCAATCGCTACAGCAACGCAAGAAACACAAGCAGAAAATGAAACAAGTGGAAGGCCCAGTTAAATACTACCGCCGCTTCAACAAGCGACAACGGTTTACCCACCTGTTGGTTATATTGAGCTTCCTTACACTGGCCCTTACAGGCATGACGCTAAAATTTGCCCACATGGAATGGGCATCCTGGATAGCAAATCTGCTGGGAGGTGTTAAGGCGGCCGGAAATTTACACCGGATAGCAGCAGTGGTAACGTTCGGGTATTTTGCTTTCCACCTCTCGACTCTCTTCCAGCTTAGAGCTAAAGAAGGAATTGGCGTGAAAGAGTTCATCTTCGGCAAAAACTCCTTGATGTTTAACAAACAGGACATTAAAGATTTAGGTGCTTCCGTAAAATGGTTTTTTGGGTTAGGCTCACGTCCGGCTTACGGCAGGTGGACTTATTGGGAAAAATTTGATTACATGGCCGTTTTCTGGGGAGTTGCCGTCATCGGATTTTCGGGACTCATTTTATGGTTTCCTGAATTTTTTACACAATTCTTCCCCGGATGGGTGATTAATGTGGCACAAATCATTCACAGCGATGAAGCCCTTTTGGCCACAGGTTTTATCTTCACCATCCACTTTTTTAATACCCACCTCAGACCAGAATCATTTCCAATGGATACCGTGATATTTACCGGACATGTGCCGCTGGAAGAATACAAAAAAGATCGGCCACGTGAATATGAAGAACTGGTGAAATCGGGAAAACTTGATAAAGTGGTTGTGGAAAAAGAGTTCTCGAAAACCTGGCTGAGAATTATCAGAATTGCCGGATTTACCTTCCTGTCACTTGGCATCATCATGGTTATTCTGATTGTTTACTCGCTTATTATGGGGGTCTATTAGTTAAAGTACAATAAACCAAACAGAGGAAGAAAAAATAATGTTCAAATCCGAACGAGAAACCGGGCAAATATTTTTTGGAAAAGTCCAAAACTTTTTATTAATTTTACATGGTTTTAAACTATGATAGCAAAAAGTACTAAAAGTAACGAGAATAGAAACAATTAACTAATTAAAATAATTATTCATCAAAATCAAACAGCTATGATAATGAGAAGTTTATTGATTGTAAGCCTGCTGTCTTTCCTGTTAAGCGGCAGCCTGATGGCTCAGGAATACGAGTACGTCGGTGTAAAGAAATGTAAAATGTGCCACAACAAACCGGCCACCGGAGCTCAATTCAAACAGTGGTCTGAAACACCACATGCCACTACGATGGACAGACTTGTTGGTGAAGAAAAAAACGACCCCAAGTGTTTAAAATGTCACTCCACCGCGGGCGGAGTAAACCCTGACCTGATTGTCTCACTTACCGTGGAAGAAGGTGTTTCCTGCGAATCATGCCACGGACCAGGAAGCAAATATTTCCCAAATGCTATCATGAAAAGCCGTGAAAAATCTCTCGCCAATGGAATGATCATCCCGGATGAGAATACTTGTCTGGCTTGCCATAATGAAGAAAGCCCTCATTACAAAGGATTTAACTACGAAGAATACAAAGCCAAAATTGTTCACCCGATACCAGGGAAATAATTCCAACGAGTGGGTTTATTTCTGTTCATCACATCGACTTAGGTCGATGACAAGATTGAACCGACCTAAACCCACTTTTTTTTATGCTTTCCATTTGGAGGCACATGCTTCAAAACCAGATTGAAAAGCTACCATTTTATTGAAAAAGCGCTCGTTTAAATAACAACACAATCTGTAAGTGCTATGAAACTACCAAGATCTTTTTACAGCTGGACGACCATTTCAGGAGCTGCTTTGGCTTTTATAAGCCTGATGCTCATCATTTTCATGATGCTCATCTCTCTGGTTTTCGACAGAGGTGACACCTATTCAGGACTGGTGACCTTTATTATTTTGCCCGTTTTTCTTGTCATCGGACTTCTCATGATTCCATTGGGAGCTCTCCGCAAAATGAAACAAAAGAAAGAATTGGCTTCTGATCCGACGGAAAAGCTGCCCATTATCAACCTTAACGACCCGGGACAACGCACCGCTGTTTTAATTTTTATTCTTGGCAGCACCGTTTTTTTGCTCTTTAGCGCCATCGGCAGCTACGAGGCTTTTCATTACACCGAATCCAATGAGTTTTGTGGCACGCTATGTCACAACGTAATGGAACCCGAATATGTTACCTACCACGGTTCGGCACATGCCAGAGTGAATTGCGTCGACTGTCATGTGGGCAGTGGAGCCGACTGGTATGTACGTTCTAAATTGTCAGGTTTATATCAGGTTTATTCAGTTCTGACTGAAGCTTATCCTCGTCCTATCGAAACGCCTGTTCACAGCCTCAGGCCTGCACGCGAAACTTGCGAAAAATGCCACTGGCCGGAAAAATTTTACGACCCTAAGCTGGTCACTAACCGCCATTATCTTGCAGATGAACAAAATACAGAATGGGACATCACCCTTTTGGTAAAAACAGGACCGAAACTCAGCGCTCACGGCCTGCAGGAAGGCATCCACTGGCACATTAACCCTGATGTAAAAATTGAATACCTTCCGGTTTCAAAAAAGCGCGATACGATTGGGCTGGTAATCTATACTAACCTGAAAACAGGCGAAGTAACTACCTACCGTGACCCAAATCTCGAACAAGAGATTCCTGATAACCACACCGAAATGCTCAGAACCATGGACTGTCTCGACTGCCACAACAGGCCTTCTCATGATTATAAAAGCCCATCGGTCTTTTTTAATCAAGCCATGAGCGCGGGCATCATATCGAAAACACTTCCCGAAATAAAGCTGGTTGCCATGGGATTGTTACAGCAAACTTATGGAACAAAAGATAGTGCTCTGCTTGGAATCCGGGAGGGAGTCCTCGATTACTACGAATCAAATTATCCGGAGGTCATGATCAATGAATCCGACAAAGTAGAGGAAGCCATCATCGCCTTGCAGGAAGGGTATTCCAACAATATTTTCCCATATATGAAAGCCGATTGGAGACAATATCCAAATTTCCTCGGACACATCGAATCAAACGGATGCTACCGTTGTCACAACAACTCGTTTGAAAGCGATCAAGGACGTGTTATATCGAAAGAATGCAACCTGTGTCATGATATAAAATCACAGGGGAGTCCCGGTAACATGCAACATGCTGCCGGCGATAGTGTACTTTTCTTTCAGCATCCGGTAGACATTGATCTTGGCTGGCAGGAAATGAATTGTTATGATTGCCACGTAGAACTTTATTAATGTCTGGAATCTGACACCAGCGAGCGCTTTAAGACGAAAATCAACCTCGCTTGCTAATCTGCTGAAGCAGAGCTACATTTCCGATTTTCATGATTTTATCATCTGTGTGGATTATGCCTTCCTGGCCAAACTCTTTGAGAATTTTGGCAGCGCTTTCTTTCGACATACTGGTCATTTCCGCCAGTTCAGCCGTTGACAAATCCATTTCAAACGCTTGTTTCTTGTATATGTCGTTTGTTAAATAAAGGAGCACATCAGCAATACGACCGCGCCCGTTTTTCTGCGATAAGCGCAAGAGCTTGTCCATGTAGAAGATTTGCCGCGTCTGGGTATGCTTGAGGTATTCGTCCCAAAACTGCTGGTTTGAACGGAGTATTTCAACAAAAACAGTACTTTCAATCAAACAAACACTCGATTCGCGTAAAGCCTTCAATGTATAATGGTGTCGATTATTCACAAACAAACCCGTTCCACTGATGAAGTCACCCGGAACGACGATGCGAAAAAGGACATTTTTATCCTCGCCTTCGAGGTACATCTTAGCCAAACCTTTGGCAAACGAAATGACATGAGTACAAGCTGTGCCTTGTTTAATAATCGTCTCACCGGGATGATATTCAACTTCAACCCGATGCCTGTCGATCTGCCCCAGCTCCTCATTCGTCAGCAGACTAAACATAGGCGACTTAAAAGCGCAACCCACACAATTGTATTCGTTATGTATTTTTGACATCTAATCGACTTCAGTTTACCGGTCAAAAATGATAAAAATTCCCTCCGGTTAACTATTTATTGCTCAAAATTAACAAAATTAACAAACATCAGAAATATCTGCGAAGGCAATGACACAGTCTAAACAAAAACGATGTGCTGCAAATCGTTACATTTTCTACCTTTGCCATGATGAATACGTATCCACAACACTTTGAGCAGAAGATAGGTTTCGACCGCATAAGACACCACATTTCTGATCTGTGCATCAGCACGATGGGAAAATCAATGGTGGAGAAAATTAATTTCACTACGCGGCTTGAAACCGTGCAGAAAATGCTGGATCAGGTGATGGAGTTTGTTACTTTACTCACCACAGGAAAAAACTTTCCCTCACAAGACTATCTGGATTTGCGTCCGGAATTAAAACAGGCCGGTACGCCCGGAAGCTTTATCGAAATTGAAACCCTTTTCAACCTCAAAGCCGTGCTGAGCACGCTTTTTGAAATTCATCACTTCACACAAAACCTCAAGAAAGAAGACTTCCCTGAACTTATTTCCTTAGTGCAATCCGTATCAATTCCAACTCACCTACTCGACAGAGCAAACGAAATAATTGATGAAAAAGGAGAGATTAAAAACAATGCCTCGCCAGCTCTGGCCTCCATCAGAAGTGAGATTGCAACTTTACAGAGACAAGTATTCCGCGAAACGAAGAAGGCGTATGATGCGGCAAAAAAGTCTGGTTGGGTTCCAGAGAACAGCGAAATTACCATTCGTAACGGGCGGGCGGTAATCCCCTTAAATGCGGCCGATAAAAGGGCAATCGGAGGCATCATTCACGACGAATCGGCTTCAGGACAAACCGTTTTTGTGGAAGCTGCCATTTCGTTCGAGATCAACAACAAAATAAAAAAACTGGAAGGAGAAGAACGCAGAGAAATTATAAAAATTCTCACGCATTTCACCGATCTCCTGCGACCCCATATTCCTGAACTGACCCACGCTACCTGGTTTTTAGGCATCATCGATTTTATCAGGGCAAAAGCACTTTTTTCGATAAAAACCAAAGCCGCTGCGCCGATAATCACCTCCGACACGGATATGGATTGGAAGCAGGCCATTCATCCCTTGTTGTTCCTCGCCCACCGCGAACAAAACAAAACAGTTGTCCCACTCGACATCAAGTTAACCTCTGAAAACCGAATTCTGGTCATCTCGGGGCCCAATGCCGGAGGAAAATCTGTTTGTCTGAAAACCAACGGTTTGCTGCAATACATGCTACAGTGCGGGTTCCCCGTTCCTGCCTCTCCCGACAGCCGATTCAGGCTGTTCAAACAAATCTTTATTGATATAGGTGATGAACAATCTCTGGAAAATGATTTGAGTACCTACAGCTCGCATTTGCTAAACATGAAGCATTTTCTAAAATACGCCAACAAAAATACGCTTGTTTTAATAGATGAATTTGGGACAGGTACAGAGCCACAACTGGGTGGCGCTATTGCGGAGGCCACCCTGCAAGAAATCAACCGACAAAAAGCCTATGGGGTAATCACCACACACTACACCAACCTCAAAGTTCTGGCAGAACGAACTTCAGGACTAGTTAATGGTGCTATGTTGTTCGACTCCAAAGAAATGCAGCCACTGTATATACTACAAACCGGTAAGCCAGGAAGCTCTTTTGCCTTTGAAATTGCCAGAAAAATAGGCTTTCCTGAACATGTGCTTAATCTGGCTAAAAGCAAAAGCGGTGGTAAACTCGTAAAATTTGATGAACAACTTCAGCAACTGGAAATTGACAAGATTTCTATCGAGAAGAAAAAACAAAAACTAATGTCTGCCGATGAGCACCTCTCCCATATGGTAGAAAAGTACACCTCTCTTTATGAGGAGTTGGAAAAGTCAAAGAAACAAATCATCAAAGAGGCCCAAAAGGTGGCTGTCAACATTATCGAGGAATCCAACAAAACCATCGAGAAAACCATAAGAGACATCAAAGAGGCCGAAGCCGACAAAGAAAAAACAAAACTGCTTCGGGAAAATCTGGAGAATACCAGAAAAAAACTGCTTGTTGAAGCTGAATCCCTAAATCCGAAATCTGAAAAAAAGCCAAAGACCAACAAACGAAAAGAAAAAAAACCTGCCGCTCCATCCACGACAAACCCTTTAAAAGAACCAGAAATTGGCGATTATGTGCAGATTGCCGACACCGATATCCAGGGTGAGTTAATGGAGTTCTCGGGCGATACCGCCATTTTAAACGTAAACGAGGTGAAGCTTAAAACTTCACGTAAAAAACTTGTGGTAATCGACAAACCAAAGATGCATAAAATAAAAAAGCACAGTGGCTTGTCCAATATCATTAACGAACTGAACCAAAAGGTGGCCAATTTCAGTATGACAATCGACCTGAGAGGAAAACGCGCTGAAGAAGCCATGTATGAACTGTCGAAATATATTGATGAATGCTTGCTGCTGAACATATACGAGGTAGACATTCTGCACGGCAAAGGTTCCGGAATCCTGCGGGATATCATCCGCGATTACCTCAATACAGTTCCAGAGATTAACCGCTTTGGCGATGCTCCGCTGGAACAAGGTGGCGGCGGCATTACAAGGGTGAGTTTTAACAGATAAGTGCAATAGCTATAACAACTTGTAAACATGCCCATTGCAATACATGCAAAACGCATTGTATAGTTCAAATAGGGGTGCTTCTGGAAAGTGAATCGATCGAAATACCCTACTTTTGCTTCTCATGATGAAAAAACCAAAAAATCAGTTATAATCAATCAAATCTAATCACATGAAAAAAAATTACCTATTCATGCTTCAGGTGTTGACCTTCCTTATGGTGGCAATGCTCATCACTTCAGAAGCAAAAGCGCAACTCTACATCAATGAGTTTATGGCCAGTAACGACATGGCCTTCCCCGGGCCACAAGGCGATCATCCTGACTGGATTGAAATCTATAATGCAGGAGATGAGGACGTTATGCTTGGAGGCTATTACCTCTCTGACAACCTTACTGACCCCACTAAAATGTTTCAGATTTCTAATGAATTTCCTGATTCAGTGACTATTAGTGCTGGCGGTTACTTGCTCTTTTATGCCAACAGCGACCCCGACTGGAGCGTGTTGAATCTGAATTTTAAATTAGGCGGTGGCGGTGAAGCCATCGGTTTTTGGAATCCTGATCAGGTTTTTGTTGATAGCCTTACCTATGGCGAACAAATTGCTGATATCTCATTCGGAAGATACGAAGATGGAACCAACAACTGGTATGCAATGACCAACTATACCCCGGGTGCTGCCAACCAAAATCCTGCTCCCGCTCCCATCGTGCTGTATATCAACGAATTTATGGCAAGCAACGATGTGGCTTTCCCCGGTCCTCAAGGTGACTATCCTGATTGGATTGAGATTTACAACGCAGGAACAGAAGACGTTATGTTAGGTGGTTACTATTTATCAGATGACTTGGCTGATCCAGCAAAGATGTTCCAGATTCCGGCTACCTATCCCGATTCTGTTACCGTTCCTGCAGGTGGCTATTTGGTTTTTTATGCCAACAGCGATCCCGACTGGAGTGTGCTCAACCTGAACTTCAAACTGGGTGGAAGTGGCGAACAAATCGGGCTCTGGAATCCAGGCCAGGCGTTTGTTGACAGCCTTACCTATGGCGAACAAATGGCCGATACCTCATATGGCCGCTACCAGGATGGCTCAAACAACTGGTTTTTCATGCCGGAATTCACTCCCGGAATCTCCAATACCAACCCTAACCCGCCTTCTCCGACATCGCTCTATATCAATGAGTTCATGGCCTCAAATGATGGGGCAGTACCCGGCCCGCAAGGAGACTATCCTGATTGGATCGAGATCTATAATGCAGGATCAGAGGCCGTTATGCTAGGTGGTTACTACATGTCAGACGACTTAAACGATCCAGAGAAAATGTTTCAAATACCTGGTACTTATCCTGATTCAGTTACCGTTCAGGCAGGCGGGTTTATTGTTTTTTACGCCAATAGCGATCCCGATTGGAGTGTGCTTAACCTAAACTTCAAACTCAGCGGAGGCGGTGAACACATTGGCTTCTGGAATCCCGATCAGGTGTTTGTAGATAGCCTGACTTATGGCGAACAATATGCTGATACAACTTACGGTCGGTTTACCGATGGAACCAATAACTGGTATCTGATGCCTGACTATTCACCCGGCGAGCCCAACCGTTACACAGACGCCATAGCAGAGTTTCGGGATGAAAACAGTTTTTCTATTTCCTATCCAAACCCCTTCGATAACGAAACAAACATCGAATTTATTTTGGATAAAGCAGAACCTGTTTCGATCATGATTTTTGATATAACAGGAGCTGTTATTGAAAAAGTAGAAAACAAATTATTCCAAAAAGGCCTGCAACAATACCGCTGGGACGCCACAGGCCTGCCTTCCGGATATTACTTCTACCAAATTAAAACAACAGGTAACAATGCCACTGGTAAAGTGTGCAAAATCAGATAATTTAAACTATTTTAATTAATGCTGGTCAGGCTGCGTCACATCAAGTGGCGCAGCTTTTTAATTTTCAACAATTCAATACACATGTAAATCTTTATATATTTGCGGCAAGTTTAAAAAATGATAGAAATCAACTTTACCAATGCCAAACTAATACAAGAGACACCGCAAATGTTGATCTCATTTTGGGCTCCCTGGTGTAGCGCCTGCGCCTGGCAGAACCAACTCTTGCAAAAACTTGAGCCTGAAATTGGAGACCTCATTTTCGCATCGATTGATGTTAACGATAACAGGTATTTGGCTCAGCAATTTTCGGTTACACGAGTGCCCGAGCTGCTGCTATTAAAAAAGGGTGAAGTCATAAAGCGGATAAATACAGTGATTAATCAGGTTCAGTTGTTGAATGAAATAAAAAAAAGCTTGTTATGAATTTTTGGTTTTGGATTCCAGTTGCAGGGTTGGTTGTGTTATTGGCTGTAGCGTATTACAAACGGGTAAAAATATTGAAAAAAATTGACCAAATGCCCAACAGCAATCATTTGGTGGTGTTATCAGATGCCAGTTTTAAAAAGACAATAAAGACAGGAGTAACCTTAGTAGACTTTTGGGCGCCCTGGTGCATGCCATGTAAGATACAAGGGCCTATCATCAACGAGCTGGCCGACAAGCTCCATGAAAAGGCGACAATAGCGAAACTGAATATCGATGAAAACCAAAAAACCGCTGCTGAATTAGGTATCAGGAGCATCCCGACGATCATCATTTTTAAAAATGGAAAACCAGTAAAAAAGCTCGTCGGAGCAAAGCAGTTAAATGTCCTTGAAAAGGCTTTGAAAGAAGCTTTGCAAGACTAATCGAGGACAAGCACCTTTTACGAAACCGACTTAGGAATCAAGTCGCGGATTTTTTTAGGTAGCGAATCTATGACCAACGCGTAACTTTCTTTAATCCATTCTATCAACAAGTTATCAGGTGTAAACTGATCCACCATCACAGTATTCCAGAGCTTCTTGTTCATATGATAGCCCGGAAGGACGAAAGTATATCTTTCGCGCAAGTCAATGGCTTTTTCAGGATCGCATTTCACGTTGATGCTTAAAGGGCCTTCCAGATTCATCAGAGCGAACATTTTGTTGCCTACCTTAAACACCAGGGTAGTATCATCAAAAGGGAAACTTTCGGTTGTTCCCGGTAATTGAAGACAAAGAAACCTCAATTCTTCTACATTCATTTTCCTATATTTACAACGATTGCAGCAAAGATAAGACAAACATATGACAGCTTTTTAACGAAATAATCTTGGTATTTTGGTTAATTGAGCTACATTTGCAAGCTTAGAGATAAGTTATACCGATAAGATACCAAGCTTTGAAGCACGACTTGTCTCTTTTTTTGTTAATCCCAAATTTAAAGTTATGGGCATCAAAGAAAAATCAATTGACCTTAAAAAGCGCATGAAAAATGCGTTGAGTGGCGGTGGCGTAAAAGCAATTGAAAAGCAAAAAGCCATTGGAAAACTCACTGCTCGCGAAAGGATTATCGCACTTCTTGACCCCAAGTCGTTTCATGAATACGACTTGTTTGTAGAGCATGCCGCGAAAGATTTCGACATGGATAAAAAATACCTCCCGGGAGATGGTGTTATCACGGGTACCGGTACTTTAAGCGGACACCCCGTTTGTATCTATGCTCAGGACTTTACCGTTGCCGGTGGATCGTTGGGCTGGATGCATGCCAAAAAGATTACAAAAATCATGGACCACGCCCTGAAGTTAAAAGTTCCCCTCATCGGGATTAACGACTCCGGTGGAGCCCGTATCCAGGAAGGGGTAAATTCTCTGGCCGGCTATGGCGAGATCTTCTTCCGTAACACGCTGGCATCAGGTGTGATACCACAAATTTCTGTAATATTAGGCCCATGTGCCGGAGGTGCAGTTTATTCCCCCGCCCTCACCGACTTCGTCTTTACAGTAGAAAAAATTACAAAGATGTTTATCACTGGTCCTGAAGTCATAAAAACAGTGCTGGGTGAAGAAATCTCGATGGAAGACCTGGGTGGCGCTAAAGTTCACTGCGAGCTGACAGGAAACGCTCATTTTTATGCTGAAAGCGAAGAAGAGTGTTTTAGTCAGATCAAACAACTGGCCAGCTTTATTCCATGGAATAACATCAACAAAGCCGAGCGTTTCCCGAAAAAAGCACCCAAAACAAAACGCTTTAAGATCGACGAGGTAATGCCGGCCGATCCCAAACAGCCTTACGATGTGCGCAGTTTAATCAAGGCAGTAGTTGACGACTCAGAATTTCTGGAAATTCAGGAACTTTTCGCCAAGAATATTGTTATCGGGTTCTCGAGAATCAACGGCGAAACCATCGGAATCGTAGCCAATCAGCCTCTGTTTCTTGCCGGTGTTCTTGATGTGGATTCCTCTGATAAAGCCGCACGATTTATTCGCTACTGCGACTCCTTCAACATTCCGATTTTAACGCTTGTTGATTTACCCGGCTATCTTCCCGGTGTAGATCAGGAGCACGCAGGCGTAATACGGCATGGAGCAAAAGTGCTGTACGCCTACTCCGAAGCCACGGTTCCAAAAATTACGCTAATCACGCGAAAAGCGTATGGCGGAGGTTACATTGCCATGTGTTCGCACCACTTGCGCGCCGACTTCGTTTTCGCCTGGCCAACAGCCGAAATCGCCGTTATGGGACCTGAAGGAGCGGCTAATATCATTTTCCGAAAAGAAATATCTACTGCCGAAAATCCCGAAGAAATGCGGAAACTCAAGGTGGAAGAATACAAGGAAAAATTCGCTAATCCTTACGTAGCAGCAGCCTACGGTTATATCGATGCAGTGATCGAACCTGAAGAAACGCGTAAAATTGTAATGCATGCGCTCGATATCTCCAAAGATAAAAAAGTGCAGATGCCACAGAAAAAACATGGTATCCCTCCATTTTAAAAATGAAGATCATGGAAAATAATGAAAATAAAACCGGATATAGCGCTCTTGTTGTCGATGGAGTTGAATACCAAACTCTGCTTACCGACAAATACAAAAACAGGACGCCTTATGCCGAAACAAACCACAATCTGCTCAGGGCTTTCATACCCGGAACTATTGTAGAGGTATACGTTAAAACGGGTAAAAAAGTAAAAGAAGGGGATACCCTGCTTATACTGGAAGCCATGAAAATGCACAACCAAGTGAAAGCACCCTTTAACGGAACAATAAAAAAGATGTTGGTGAAAAAAAATGATCTGGTCTCAAAAAATCAGGTTATGATTGAAATTGAGTAGCCCGACGCATTAAGCTTAAAGCCGGATTGCTATTGCTTTCCGGCTTTTTTTTCGTCTTGAAACATTTGATTCAGTTGGGCTATATAGTCGAGCAATTCGCTGCGCCCATCTCCCTTTTCGGCGGAAGTAACAATCATCGGCGGCAACTCAACCCATTCGGTAAACATATGGTTCTGATATTTTTCCACTTGCGCAGCAAGTTGTGCAGGTTTTAACTTATCGGCTTTGGTAAACACAATAGTAAAAGGGATTTGCGAAACAGCCAACCATTCCATAAACTCCAGATCATTCTTTTGAGGTTCGTGACGCATATCTACCAACACGAAAACAGAAACAAGATTAGCTCTGTGCAGGATATAACTCCTGATCATCTTCTCCCACTTCTCTCGTTCCGATTTTGATCTTTTGGCAAAACCATAGCCGGGTAAGTCAACCAGGTACCACGAAGCATTAATAATGAAATGGTTAATGGTGATGGTTTTTCCGGGAGTTCCCGAAATTTTAGCTAGTTTCTTTCGCCCGGTAAGCAAATTTATCAGTGAAGACTTGCCAACATTAGAGCGTCCGATAAACGCATATTCGGGTTTGTCGGGAGTCGGACATTTGCGGTAATCGGTATTCGAGATAACGAAGTCGGCGAAGTGAATAATCATCAGTTTATTGTTTTTTATAGGTAGTGATGTGCCGGTCTTTTTTGGTGGGGAAGATATCCTCAACGGTTAATAATATCCCCGTCTCCTCCACATCGCCAAAATGATCGTTGATGGCCGTGCCAAAGCTCTTCATCGTTGCACTCAAATTCATGTACGCATTAACCAAGGGAGGAATATTTTCGCCCAGTTTCCGCACCTTTTGAACCAGAATTTTGTAGTTCTCGTTGTAGTTACATCCGGTAAAAATACTGTCCAGAATTTTGTGATCTGTAGTCAGGACGAGTGATTTATGCGGGTAAATAAGCTTGTCAGGATCGGGGAAATACTTTTGTATAAAATACAGAATCAAATCGCGGGCAAACCGATCAAAATCGGGATACATGGTCACTTTTCCAAACAAATATTGCACATCGGGATTATCAATCAATAGCGCTCCGATACCATCCCACAAGTTATCGAGGGCATACATCCCACGACGCAGGTTGTAGGTGGGCTGATAATAAGGTTGCACAAACGACCGTCCCAGCTCAATAGTTTTCGGAAAATAGCTTTTTATAAAAGTGTCGGAATATTTAAATAAAGCAGCTGTAGGTGATTGCACCTCTCCTTTATCATTGATATACAGATTTTTACAATGAACATACCTGTATCCTCCCACGATTTCGAGTTCGGCAGCATCCCAAACGATCATTTGCTCAAAAGCGTAAGGGCCTACATCGTACTCATCTAAATCGATCTCCTTTCCGGTTCCGCCTCCGGCATCGCGAAAAGTAACTTCGCGCAAACGTCCAATCTCACGCAATACATGAGGTGAATTTTTATCGTTTACCAGATAAATTTCGTTGTTTCCATTGTTGGCTTTGCGCAAAAAACGCTCTTGCGTAAGCTCATCAAGCAATAATTGCTTATCTACAGGTGGAATAATCGTTTTCATAGAAACCATAACTAAGGTTGTGTATTTTGATGCTATGTATTTAAAAATTCGATGGTGTTGTCAAAGGCCATGTTGTAAATATGCTGACGCAAGAGCTCTGCCCATTGCGGAGGAGTTTTACTTTTATCAAGGCTACGCCAGCTAACGGGTTTGCCAAAATGGATGGTTATGGTTTGTCCTCTTTGCTTTTCAAACTCATCAACCAAATAAAGCATTTCCAGGTTGGCCTTTATCCCAAATTTCTTTCTGTAATTCGACAGGTTATAAAAAAAATTGGAATTTCTGCCTTCGATATAAGTGGGGATGATATCACGTTCAAACCGTCTGGCTTTGGTAATAAAGGTGCTCTTCCACTCCAGATCCATTATCTTGCCGCCCTTTTTTCGGGAGACCAAACCAAATGGGAAATAGCACACAATCTGATCCGATGCAAAAGTGTCGTTTATAATTTGAATATTTTGCGCATTACTGCCGTGTTTGTTAATGGGAATAAAAAGCACCTCCAGGTTATTGATATTCATCAGGATATCGTTTACCGGGAAAACAATATCGCGCCGTACCCGGCTAACAGCCAGCATGAGGGCTAAACCGTCGAGTCCGCCGAGCGGATGGTTTGATGCGATAATACATTTTCCATTTTTCGGGATATTTTCCAAACCAGTTACTTCCACTTTCACCTGCATTTCGCCCAGCACAGAATCAATAAACTCAATGCCCTGCAAGTGGCCATGCCTCGACAAGTAGCCATTGAGTGCCTCAACATGCAGAATCCGTTTGAGATAATTGAGCACAAACCGGGGCATAAGCTTACGCAACAAAGGATTTTTGTCGTCGAGAACCTGTTCAAGGTTGATGTACTTGGTTTTAAATTCTTTTGGTGATGACATGATCTTTTTTCTGAAACATGAACAAAGATAAGCTAAATGCCGGAAATGTTGAACATGAATTCGGGTAAATGAAGAAAGAGGCCATATTGTATTCACAACTATATTCTCGTCCGCAGTTGCATGCCGATCCTATTATAATGATGTAACCAACATTAATCTCTGACAATTTCCCCAACCAATCCATCAAAACACCAAAAGGCCACCTCAACAGTGAGGCAGCCTTTTGGTACTATTTGGTTTTCAACTGCTGAAACAGGTTCAGGCAGTTGGCCAATATATTATTACTTTATTCCGAGTTTGGTTTTTACCAACGGCAACACGTTGTCACCATTTTCGTAAAAAACGAGCGCACCGGTTCCTACATCAAAAATGTAATTGTAGTTATTTTCACGGGCCACTTCTGAGATGGCATTTTTCACTTTCTCGATCAAAGGATTAAAAAGCTCGGCTTGTTTAGCGCCCAAATCCTGATCGGCTGATTGTTGAAAAGCCTGAATACGGGCTTGCAAATCGGTGATTTCTTTCTCTTTGGTTTGACGGATTAAATCAGACATGGTGGCCACGTTATCCTGATAAGAGGTAACTTTAGTCTGATACTCCATAGCCATGGCATTCATCTGCTGATCAAGATAATCAGCATAGGCTTTGAGTTCTTTCTGCAAAGAATCAGTTTCAGGCATCAGTGAAAGAATTTCGTTTGAGTCGATGTAACCCAATTTCAATCCGGTTTGCGCCATTCCTGCAAAAGAAACCAGCACGACAAGCGACAATAAAGTCAAGAGTTTTTTAAACGATTTCATCTTTTTTTAATTCAATAAGTGGTTAAATATTCACGAATTCAGTCGGCAAACTTAGGAAAAAAACATACAGATTACACCCTAACTGAATTTTTAGCAAGTCATTATTATGAAACATTAACAATTCAGCAGTAAGCTAGTTTTCATCCCTTGAACGCTGGTCGCGCTTAACGGTCTGCATCACATTTCCAACTTCGTCTAACACATCGTCGCTGATGTCGAAATTGGGATTGGTATACAACATGGTTGTGCCACCGGCTTTATCGAAAACAAAGGAGTAATTTCGTGTGGTAGCAATCGTTTCGATGGCATTGTATACTTTTTCCTGAATAGGTTTTACTAACTCCTGACGTTTTTGAAAAAGATCGCCTTCAGGCCCGAAGTATTTACGTTGTAAGTCTTTAACTTCTTGCTCCTTTTTCACGATTTCATCTTCCCGTTTGCGTTTTACGTCTTCCGGCAAAAGAACTGATTCGGCCTGGTATTTCTGGTACATTTCGCTTACCTGAGCATAGACAGTTTCAATTTCTTTCTGCCATTTTTTAGAAAGCTCATCCAGTTCATCCTGGGCATCCTGAAATTCAGGAATATTGTCCAAAATATACTCTGTGTCAACGTAGGCATACTTTTGATTTTGGGCCTGCATCTGAATCGATCCTAAAAACAGCACGGCTGTAAACAGGATAGCGGGTAAAAACATGTTATTGGTTTTCATATGTCTTAAGATTTTATTTTTCGATATTATACAAAAATGTTGCCAAAAATGAAGCTAGTCGAGTGATTGATTAAGTGAAAAATGGAAATGGCTTCCGTTGGCTGTGGGCAATCCCATAATCGGGTCGAAACCGTATGCCCAGTCGAGGCCCAGCATACCAAACATCGGAAGGAACACACGGATACCAACTCCGGCAGAGCGCTTAACATCAAAAGGATCGAAGCCTTGCGAGCCAAGCCAGGAATTTCCAGCCTCCACAAAAGTAAGGGCATAAATGGTTGAGGTGGGCGCTAGCGACAAAGGATACCTCAGCTCGAGAGAATACCTGGTAAATACGGTACCCCCGATATTTTTATTCTCATAATAATAAGGTGTTATCGACTCGTTGGTATAACCCCTCATCCCAATGATTTCGCGCCCGTCGAAATTATTATAGCCCGAAAGTCCGTCACCACCAAGATAAAACCGCTCGAAAGGAGTTACACCCAAATCGCTGTTGTAATATCCCAGATAGCCAAAACGGAACCGGGAAGCCAGCACCAGTTTATCCATCAATTCAAAATACCAGTAGGCTTTGAATTTCCACTTGTGGTATTCTATCCATTTGTATCTTTCGTTGTCATCCAACTGGCTGTAATCTTTATCAGAAAAAGCTGAATACGGTGGTGTTAGCTCCAATCCAAGCGACAAATCTGATCCGCGGCGTGGATAAATAGGCTGGTCGATGGAGTTCCTGCCAAGTATTATTTCATAGCTCAGGTTATTGAAATCGCCATTGCCATCGCCTACGTAAAAGATGGTGCTGTAGTTTGTAAGTCGGTACAACTGCATGTTAACCCCCTGATAAAGGGTAAAGAAGTCGTCAGGCCATTCGAGTCGTTTGCCAATACCTACCGTTACCCCATCAATAACAAACGCAGAACGCAGGGTGTCAGATTTGGGACGACCATTAGAATAAATTGAATGGTAATACGATACGGTGAGGGCATTTGGCTTACGACCGCCAAGCCAGGGTTCGGTAAACGAAACACTCCAGCTTAGGTAGTCTTTACCATACGTTTGGAAACGCAGGGAGAGCTTTTGGCCGTCGCCGCTGGGAATTGGTTTCCATGAATCTTTCCTGAAAAAGTTTTTTATTGAGAAATTATTAAAACTCAAACCAATGGTTCCGATAATACGTCCATACCCCCATCCTCCCGAGAGTTCGATTTGATCGGCTGATGTTTCTTCCACCTCATACTCAATATCTACTGTAGCATCAGCTGCATTGGGATTGATGTTTGGATTGATAGATTCGGCGTTAAAATAGCCCAGGTTGGCCAACTCGCGTGTTGTTCTGATGATATCGGATCGGCTGAAAAGCTGTCCAGGACGCGTACGCAATTCCCTGATAATCACATGGTCGTTTGTCTTTTGATTGCCTTTTACCGTTACATTGTTGATGCGGGCTTGTTTGCCTTCAAAAATCCTGATCTCCAGATCAATAGAATCGTTATCGACATAGGTTTCAACGGGCGTCGCATTGAAGAAAAGGTAGCCGTTGTCCATGTACTGCGAGCTCACATCGAAACCGCTCGGGTTGTATTGCAGGTTGGTTTCAAGCAACTCCTTGTTGTAAACGTCGCCATATTGGATGCCAAGGATCGCACTCAGAAAAGCCGATGGATAAACGGTATTCCCCACCCAGGTGATATTGCGGAAATAGTACTTATTGCCCTCGCTGATGGTGATGTCGATGGCCAGATTTTCGCCATCCAGACGATACACCGAGTCGACAACAATATGCGCATCGCGGTAACCCTTTTTGTTGTACTTGGCAATAATATTCTGCAAATCCTCTTTGTAGTTCGACTCAATATACTTGGAGCCTTTAAAGAGATTAATGCGGTAATTCTCCTTTACATACTTCACAAACTCATCATCAATCTGCGAGAACTTCAAGGTAAAGGCTGACTCTGCCACGTTCAGTACGAGAGGACCTAGGCTGTCGAGCGGGCGGAAAACTCCCCTGGCTTTCGTTTCTTTTAGTGCCGATTTCACGGCATCATCGTTTAGCTCTGTGTTACCAACAATGTTGATCACACGGATTTTAACCTTTTTATTCTTTTTTATATTGATTTTGAGATCGACGAAATTCTTATTTTTTTTATCGACTTCTTGTTCAATTTCCACTTCGCTATTCAAAAACCCTTTGTCGGCATAAAACCCTTGAATAATAGATTTGGTGCGTACGATGAGGTGATCGGTAACCACGTCGCCACGAGTCAGGTTTATTTTTTCACGTATGTCGTCGGCTTCACTTTTTCTGATACCATCAAATGAAAACTTACTTAGGCGGGGACGTTCCTGCAGGTGTATAGTTAAGAAAATATTGGTTCCTTTAATGCTGCTGGCCGTAATGCTCACGTTATCAAACAGACCTTGCTCCCACAGTTTTCTGATAGCGCCTGTAATTTCATCGCCTGGCACTTTTACCCGTTTACCAATTTCGAGCTCAGAAAGCATGATGATGACATTTTTATCAAGATACTCAACACCCGACACCTCTACCCCACCGATCACATATTCTGTTGGACGCTCGTAATTGATTTTCGACAGATCGCTCCCTATGCTGATCTGGGCAAAAAGTGGTCCACTCATCAACATCAGGCCAATCCACATCATGGACAGTGTTATTTTTTCAACTCCTTTAATCATCGCACTTTTTTGCTTTTAGTTGCTCACTTGTCATTCCAAAACGCCTTTCACGGATTTGGAATTCAATTATCGCCTTGTAAAAATCCTCTTTTCTAAACTCCGGCCACAAGGTGGGGGTAAAATAAAATTCAGCATAAGCGGCCTGCCAAAGCAGAAAATTACTAATCCGCTGCTCACCGCTGGTTCGTATAACCAATTCAGGATCTGGCATGTTGTAGGTGGTAAGCTGAGATGAGAAAGCTGCTTCAGTGATTTCGGAAGGAGAAATCTTTTTCGATTCCACCATGACGGCCAATTTTTTCGCCGCTTCCAGAATCTCCCAACGTGCACTGTAACTCATGGCCAGTGTGAGAGTCATCCGTTCGTTGCTTTCCGTTTTTTGCATGGTGTCCTTTAAGCGGAGGTAATTTTCATGCGGAAGACTATCCAAATCGCCGATAGCGTTCAATCGCACCTTATTTTTATTTAATGTTCCCAGCTCGCTAACAATGGTTTCAACGAACAATTGCATCAGCGCATCCACCTCTTCTTTAGGCCTATTCCAGTTTTCGGTAGAAAAAGTGTACAGGGTGAGGTATTGAATGCCCAGTTCAGCAGCGGCCTCAGTAACTTCACGCACCGATTCCACACCTTCATGATGACCCACCACACGTTCCAGCCCCTGCCGTAATGCCCAGCGTCCATTGCCATCCATGATGATGGCCACACGTTTTGGCAATTTATCAAGACAAATGTTTTCTTTTAAACTTCCCATAGACTTCCCTTTTACCACTTGAGATTATCGCATCTCTGTTTACTATACAGATCGAATTTATAGCTAATGGTAACTCCGGCATACGCCACCCAATCGAAGTTTTTTTCATCGCCGCGCTGCATGCCGGGCTGGTGGTTCATCGTGGGGTCGCTGAGAATTTCAGCAGGCACGTCCGGGTTTATTTTAGTTCCATCCAAATAATAGGTTTTGCTCACATCGTCGATGTAGTCGGTAAATGTTTTTCGAAGTCCCCATTCCACATTAAGGCCAAGCCGTTTCGAGAGGCTGTATTTCAACCCAATACCGAATGGTACAGAGACACTCCATTGGTTATAAGGACTTCTTCCGTCAAAACCATTGTTCTGACCTTCTGTACCCAGAGGCTGTAGTTTTACGCCGTCGAGTGATTTTGGAGTAAACGTAAAAAAGCCCACCCCTGCAAAGAGATAAGGTGAATAGTTGTTTTTTTTGCTTCCGGTAAAATATTCCCAGAAACTAAATTCTGCCACCAAGGCAAAGTCGTTTAGGTTTGTTTTAAAATTTAAAGAAGCGTCGCCCGCATCACTGGTCATTTGTTTACTGCCTGTTACCTGACCTCTTGCATAACTTAACCTAAACGACCACCTTGAGTTTTTACTGTACCGAGCCGAAACACCAAAAGCAGGCTGTGTTTTAACAAAAGGCATTCCCGGGTTCATTTCGCCAACATAATAGGAACCACCGCCAAAAAGACCGACTTCAAGATTCTGCGCCTTTACCGAAGGAATCAGCATAAAAACACTGATAACCAGCGCGATAATGTGTGGAAACAATTTGTTATTCAAAGCAATTTCTTTCATTGTGAATTTGAGCGCCAAAATTAATCCTTTTTACTTTAAAACCCCCATTACTCCTGATTTCATTTCTGATAATGCAATAGCGGGTTACCCTAATCAAACTCATTATTCATTTTTTTATTATAACCTGTTAAAATTCGATTGTTGTTGTCGGTAGTCGACACCCCAGAGCAATTTATCGCGTATAGTTGAGAAAAATGTTTTGTGCGGCATGGTGATTAAATTTATTTCAAAATCACATTTTTTAATGACCAGCTCCACTTCTGTGTTGATCTGCCGCTGACGCGAATCGAGCGACATCAGATATTGTGCTTCACGCCCTTCTACTCTAATTTTTATAGTGCTCGAATCCTGAATAACAATGGGCCGTACGGTTAGATTGTGAGAAGCGATCGGAGCAATCACGAAATTTTGAGATCCGGGTGTAAGTATGGGGCCGCCAACGCTTAACGAGTAGGCCGTTGAACCGGTGGGAGTAGCTATGATTAACCCATCGCCGTAATAGGTGTTTAAAAACAGATCATCAATGTATACGTGAACCAGAATAAGCGACGGGTTGGCATTGCGGTAGATGGTCAGGTCGTTGAGCGCAAAATTCAGGTTGCCAAACAAATCAACCGGCGATTCGAGCTGTAACAACGCTCGCTTATCGAGTGTGTAATTACCTGATTTAACATGCTTAACGGCCTCCTCAATTTCATCTTTGGATACACTCGACAAAAATCCCATTCGCCCCAGGTTTATTCCCAGAATCGGAATTCCCGAACCTCTGACGTAAGGAACCGTGTCAAGGATAGTACCATCGCCGCCTACTGAAAAAAGCATGTCGGCCTGTTGTGCAACCTCCTCATAAGTACTAAAAGTTTTGGGAGATTGGTGAAATATTACGGCATCTGTAAGTGATTTGAGGTAAGGTTGGAAAAAAATAACCTCAATACCTGAATCATGCAGCACATCCAGCAACAATTGCAGAAACTTTTTCTGAAAATCCGAATAACCTTTACCAAATAGTGCAATTCTCATACAACAGCATTTTGCCTGACAAAAGTAATTTAATTAGCATAGAATGGAAGGAGCATGAGGTGCTAAACGACTGAAAAAGGCAGTAATTAACGTTTTTTAACGGGATGAAACGGATTAAATCGGAGCCACAAAATTGATAAACACCCCTGTTTTTCTTTGTCTGTTTATGGCCATTTCAACACGAATGACGACATCGTAATAGGTTACAAAATCAATTCCTACGCCTGTCCCCCAAAGCACCTGATTCGACAATGGATTAACCGCACCATGGTAGATATCGCTTACATAGCCCATATCGAAGAACAAATTGGCATACAAAGCAAAAAACACCTCGCTGAATTTTGGCGACTTAATCCAGGGTATTTGAACAGTTTTTTGTGGGAAAATCTCGAACTTCAGGTTAGATTTGAAAACGCTGTAATTCTGACCATCCACCACATAAAGCTCATAACCTCTGACATCCATATCGTTGTAACCCAAACCGGCGGAAACAAAATAAGGCCGATCGCGATCGCCGGAAAGACGGGCCGAAAAATTATAAGCAAAGTACCAGCGTTTGTATAACGGCACATATTGGTCGAAAGAAGCACCTACCCATAACAAATCAACTCCATCGTTGAAAATGCCGAGACCCATTTTAAGAACCTGGGCATCGAAGTAGTACCCATCGAGTGGATAGGGTTTATAATCGCGAAAATCCAACTTAAAAGTATAATCCAGTTGGAAATATCGGCAAACTGTACCACACGAAAAATCAGGGTTAAGCTTCAACAGTGTGTCCTGAAACTGGTATTGATAAAAGCCTGCGCCGAAATTGTGCAGATCGTTAAATCCGGGACGCAGGGTGTAGTTAAACGTTCCGAAAAAAAACTTTCGCGCATAATTTACGGCGGAGTGGTAGTACAGTTGCTTGTTATCGACGGTTTCAAAAGCCACTTCATGGTTGTATTGCATGCCTCCCGCAACAACCAACCCACTCACTTGCTTTGCGTTAAGATAAGGAACTGTCCACCGAAAAGCCAACCGCATGTCGTACCCTGTTTGCACAATGATATTCAGACGCTCCATTCTACCCCTGAAATTTTCAATACGTAAATCAATGCCATAGTTGAGCCGATTTAAATCTCCTTTTTGCAACCAGGCATTCAAATTGCGGTCGGCAAACTGAAAAATCGGTATCGGCCAGATATACCATCGCTCGACCACAGACACTTGTATCTGACAAGTTGCCCCACCTACGTTTTTTGTGATGGTAACAAAATTAAACAAGGATCGGTTCATTAAATTCTGCCTGCTTTTAACGATCAGGCTATCAAGTTCTTCCATCGGATAGCTATGGCCATGGGTGAATTCCAGCTCACGCAAAATAATGTTATCGCGGGTAACCTTGTTTCCGACAAGCACAACGCTGTCAACAAGTACCATATCAGACGGTGACGGAGTTTGAGCCGGAGTAGTAAGCCAATAGCTTTGTAAGATGAGCAGCAGGAGTAGTTCAGGGTAGAAAGGTAGGCGCATAATTACATTTTAAGGTAATTCATCAGCGAGTCATAGTTCTCTTTCATATCTTCCTGGCCGATGTCTTCACCAAAAGACGCCCACACATTGTATTTATACCGATCGAATGTTCTGAGGATGAAACTGATATTGATTAAGTTGACTTTTATAATGACCGTCAGCCGGGTGGAATCGAAACCAGATACGAGCAACACATTCAAAATTTTGGCATTGTTCGATTCAATGATGTTCGCAATTTCGGTCAAACTATAATCCACTTCGCTCACCTCCAGCACAATAACCCCTCCGGGACTATCAGCTGATAGGCTATGGGCCAGAAAACCAAGTAAACTTGAAATGGTTATGCAGCCCAAATAGTGGTTTTCAGCATCTATAACAGGTATAATAGACAATTTCTGCTTGTTTACCAGGGCCAACAAGTCGTAAACAATCTGGTCGTCGTTAATATAAAAATCTTCGTAATGAATGAGTTCGAGTGAAATCGGCTGTGATATATCAGCTAACCCGAGCAGCTCCTTCTCTACCACAACGCCTTGAAAAAACCCTTGATCGACCACCGGAAAATGCGACACCTTGTAATCATCCATGCGGACAAGTGCCTGACTTACTGTCTCTGTAAAAAGCAAAGGCAGTACCTCTTCCTGTATAAGTTGTCGTGCTATCATGCTACAAAACTAATACTTTGATTTTGATTGTTGACCAATCCCGCGTCACGATTTTATTTCATCAAGCATATTCAGGTAATTGATGTATCTGAATTCAGCTATTTCATCGCGGTTCAAAGCCTCTTTAACGGCACATCCCGGCTCATCTAAATGCAGACAATTGTTGAATCGGCATTGGTCCATCCGCATTCTGAATTCCGGAAAACGCTGCCCCAGCTCAGAGGGCTCAAATTCAACCAGACCAAACTCCTTAATGCCAGGGGTGTCGATTACAGCACCGCCAAACGATAACGGAAACATCTCGGCAAAAGTAGTGGTATGCATCCCTTTGTCGTGCGCAGTGGAGATGCTGCCTGTTTTTAAATCAAGTGTGCCGTCTGCGCTGTTGATAATGGCCGATTTACCAACACCCGAATGTCCCGACAACAGGCTTACCTTGTTGGTCAGCATTTCACGAAAGGCATCAATATTAAGGTTATTGAGTGCTGAAGTGGCCAGGCATTGGTACCCCAGATTTTGATAGGTACGCATCAGCCATTGCAGATAGTCCTCAATTTCTCCTTTATAGAGGTCAGTTTTATTAAAAACAATAACGGCAGGAATATGATAAGCTTCAGAGGTTACCAGCAAGCGATCGATAAACCCTGTAGAAGTTCGGGGTTTTATTAAGGAAGCTAGTATGACCATTTGATCGATGTTGGCGGCGATAATATGCGATGCTTTGGAAAGTTTTGTGGCCTTGCGAATCAGGTAATTGGTTCGTGGCTCGATGTGGGTAATGTTGCCTCCTGAGTCCCCTTCCGACACCTCAACAATGACCCTGTCGCCCACTGCAATGGGATTGGTAGTGCGAATACCCCTGATTCGGAACACGCCTTTTAACCGACAATCCATCACACTGTGGTCGGCAAAAAGCACCGAATACCAACTTCCCGTCGACCTGATCACAGTCCCTGAAACACTTACACTCTTCATACCCAATATTAAATCTGATAAAATTAATTCTGAAAAAGGTCTAAAAATACAAACTTTTCTTATATTTGACCCCTGTTCAAATCAATAGCCTGTATATATGACATTACTTTACTATCTTTCGTTTGCGGTAGCCCCTCTCCTTATTATTTTATTCGTAGCCTACCTGCGCTTCAAGTTTACTATCAAGAGCCTGAAAAACATCCAGTTGGCAGTAATTGTGGGCGTCATTTCAGTAGCCTTGCTGTTCATTGCCAATTACTTCATCGAATTAAGGTGGCACGGGCAATACAGCAACATGAGGCGGATGGCCTTTTTTGTGTTTATTATCACCGCTTTTAGTTCCGAGTTGGCAAAGTTTCTCTTCCTGAAGGTGAAATTCTACCAGCTGAAAACGTTTACCGGTCCTCTTGAAGGCATTATTTATTCAGTGTTTATCAACTTGGGATTTGCCTTGGCCGCCGTTGTACTTTACGCTTATGGCATCCTGGGTTTACCCGACAAGATTCACAATTTCTCTTTATTTTTATATACTTATCCAATTGCCAGCATCATTTTTGGCATCTGCATGGGATTTTTCGTTGGCATGGGTAAGGTGCGCAAAAATGGCTTCATCGACAACAGCACGGGACTTTTTGTATCCACCTTTTTCCACGGGTTATACTATTTTGGTTTCATCACTTCCGATATTCGCCTGCTGATTTTCACGGCCATTGGTTTCTTTGTCATCGGAATAACCCTGGTGGTAAAAAGTGTAACACATCGTTTAGAGCAGAAATAATCAGGAAATCAGTTTAAAAAGTTTACCGGGGAGGCTTTTCACCAACCCTTCAAATTCAAGGTTTAACAGGGCGCTGGCCACTTTAGAAGCAGGCATGTTGGCTTTTACTATCAAATGATCCATGCCGATGGTCTGTCGGGTATCAAGCAATTCCATCAGTATTTTTTCTTCCTCCGTTAACACCACGAAAAGGCTTCTTTGCGCTTTGGCCGGTTTTTTCAAGTCGGCCCAACCCATGATGTAGGAAATATCGCGCAACGATTCAGCCAGCGCCGCCCGATTCGACTTGATGAGCATATTACAACCTTGCGAAGCCGGATCAGAGGTTCGGCCTGGCACGGCAAACACGTCACGGTTGTACGAGTTGGCTAGTCCGGCGGTAATCATTGCCCCACCTTTTTGAGCAGATTCTATCACCACCACGGCATCGCACATGCCGGCCACGATCCGGTTTCGTTTGGGGAAATTTTCACGATCGGGGTTAGTGCCCGAAGGAAATTCTGTTAACAATCCGCCATGCTCAAGCATACTTACGGCCAGTCGGTGGTGCTGCAAAGGGTAAATACGGTCGTGTCCGTGGGCCATCACCCCCACGGTTTCAATCCCGCAGTCGACAGCCTTGCGGTGAGCACACCCATCAATGCCGTAAGCAAGTCCGCTCACCACCACCACCTCTTTGTCTTTCAGGTCTTCGATCATTTCGACACACCGATCCCGACCATAATCAGTAGCCTTGCGCGTACCCACAAAAGCTATCATGCGCGAAGCGTTTAAATCAGCAGTACCTTTATAATAGAGCAGCAATGGACCATCCTCGCAGTTAAGCAGTCTGCGCGGGTAATTGGCATCGGTATAAAAAAGTGGTTCCAGGTCATTACTCACAATGAATTCAATTTCACGCTCAGCACGATGAAGCACTTGTTGGCTCAGGATACTGTTGACGGTGGCTTGTCCGATACCCGGAATTTTTAATAGTGCAGCACGTTTTTCATGAAAAATTGCTTCCACCCCCGCGCAATACGACACCAGTCGTTTTCCATTAACGTCACCAACACCGGGGATTAGGGTAAGGGCAATTTGATATTTTAGCAAGTCGGGGTTCATCGTGTCAAAAGTATGACATTTTTATTTCCGTGTTACTTTTTGGTGAAATTTTTAGTAAACAGGGAATGACTATTTTTGCCGCATGTCTGAGAAAAGAAAAACAGTAGTGGTTTGTCCGTTGGATTGGGGTTTAGGCCATGCTACCCGCATGGTTCCAGTCGTTGAAAAGCTTCTTCAGGCGAAAATTCATGTCGTTATCGCAGCCGACAACCGCCCATTGGCTTTTTTAAAACAACGGTTTCCATCCTGCACTTTTGAAGTTCTTCCTGGTTATCGTCCTCATTATCCTGCTCTCGGTTTGCTTATGCCATTTAAATTAGTGGCCGATTTACCCCTTATGCTCTTTCATGCCCTGAAAAGCAGAAAAAAACTAAAGCAAATTGTAAAAAATCACCAGGCATCAGGCTTGATTTCGGATAACCGGTACGAATTATTTCTACCAAAAACTTACAATGTCTTTATCACCCATCAGCTTCATTTGCAAACTTTTGGATGGCAGAAAATCTTTCAACCCCTGCTGGATGCTGTGGTGAAGTTTTTTCTTAACAAATTCCATGAGGTCTGGATTCCGGATCTGGAGGGGAGTTCAAACCTAAGTGGAAAGCTGGCTCATCCGCTATTAAAACTCATTGTTCCACAGAAATATATTGGCTATTTATCCCGGTTTGCTTCTGTTTCGCCTCCCCAAACAACAGCTTCATGCGATTTACTGATCATCCTTTCAGGGCCTGAACCACAGCGCACAATGCTGGAGAAAACCCTGACCCAACAAGCCCTTGAATTGCCAATAAACACTGTTTTGGTTCAGGGCAAACCAGGTGAAACTACAGATCGGCATGATTCGCACCTTCACATATACAATCATTTGGACGACACCACCCTGGCCGGCTATATAAAAAAAGCACAGCTTGTGGTTGCCCGTCCGGGTTACAGCACCCTGATGGATCTGGCTTGCTTTGGCAAAAAAGCCGCTTTCACGCCCACGCCCGGACAAACCGAACAAGTGTACCTGGCAAACAGGCTAAGCAGGAAAAAACAGGCTTTTAGCCAACCACAAAATCTTTTTAGCTTGCGTGAAGCATGGGAAACACGCCATGCGTTTGCCGGAATACCTCGCCTGCAAAACGACAATCAACTTTTCACCACGATCAATCATTTCGTTGATCGCATAAACTTTTGATAAAGCATGGCCAATAGAATAAAAGACACCCTCGCTAAACTGGATCGATGTATCACCCGTCCGGTATGGAACATTGCAGGAAGTGTTTTTGTTGCTATCGGTGTTATCGGGATTTTTGTTCCCATTTTACCCACCACCGTTTTCCTGCTTATTGCAGCCGCCTGTTACAATAAAGGCTCTGAAAAATTCCATCACTGGCTGATTAACAACAAGCTGCTTGGCCCTTACATTGCCAGCTACCGACAAAAACAGGGAATTCCTAAGTCGGCCAAAATAAGGGCTATTGTGCTTTTGTGGGTTACGTTGAGCATTTCAGCCTATGTGGTAGCCCGATGGCATGTCACCATTATTTTGCTGGCCGTGGCTGTGGGCGTAACCTTGTTTTTGCTTACGCGAAAAACTTACAAGCCTTAAACAGGCCAAATTGCTTAACTTTGTCATCAAAACAACTAAATACGACTAAAAAATGCTGATAGAAAAAGATATGAATCTGGCGGATGTACTACATCACGACCACAACCTGATACCGGTAATCAATCGATTTGGAATAAAACTGGGCTTCGGCGACAGCACCATTGAAGAAATTTGCAGTGACTTAAACATCAACCTCGATTTTTTCCTCACCATCACCAACACCTATCACGATCCGCGCTATTTCGCCAACAGTCACCTGAAATCATTCGATGTGTACCTTTTGGTTGATTACTTAAAACAAACACATAAAAACTACCTCAACGACCGCATTCCCTACATTGCCCGCCTGATAAAGCAGTTGATGGAGGATACTACCGAGCATAAAGCTTCCATGAAACTTCTTGAGAATTTTTACAAAGAATATGTTAACGAGCTCACCCGCCACATCGAACGCGAAGAAAAGGTGGTTTATCCCTATGTGTTAAAGTTGGAAAAGGCCATCGACACCGCCGTTTTTCCGGACGAACTTACCCGTCAGGTAAAAACCTATTCGATAACCGATTACGAAAAAGAACATGAGAATGTGGAGGAAAAGCTATTCGACCTAAAAAACATCATCATAAAATATTTACCTCCCACAAGCAACCAAAACCTGTGTTTTAGCATTATTCATGAACTTTTTATTCTGGAAAAAGACCTGAACGAACATGCACGCATCGAAGACACTATTCTTGTTCCAAAAGTGGAGTCGATGGAATATGTTATTCTAAACAACAAGAGCTAATGGCCAAAGCAACCAGAGTAATAATCATTGAGCAGGCTTATCTGCTCGCGTCAGGCCTGGAAGCGCTTGTAGGTGAATTACATGGCATTTATGTGGAGCATGTTTATCATGGCAGCGAACCCAATTTGACTGAGAAAGTGCTCGGCCACAAGCCTGACATCATCATTGTTGACCCAAATTCGTTGGGCGAGCAGTTTTTTTCGATCATGAAAGCCTTTCAAAACGAAACTGACATCAAGGTTGTTGGTTTACTTTCCGACAACGCCCCCAATCCCATCAAAGGCAGGTTTTCGCATCAGCTAAACCGAAACCATTGCAAGTTCGATTTACTCGAAGACCTGAAGAAAATAATCGGAAATGATCTGGAAAAGAAACCCTCTAATAACCAGAAGTTAAGCAACCGCGAGGTAGAACTCCTTAAACAAGTGTGCCTTGGACTTACCAACCAGGAAATAGCCGACAAGCTGTTTTTGAGTGTGCATACCGTGATGACCCACAGAAAAAACATCACCAAAAAACTGGGAATCAAAACAGTAAGTGGTTTAACGGTTTATGCGCTGATGAACAATCTCGTGGATATCCGGGAAGTTGAAAACGGTTTTCAATAGCGCTTCTTTTGTGGCTATTGGCTATTGGCTATTGGCTATTTGCTTAAAAAAAACACTTCCGATTAAATCTGAAAAATTCAGCTAAAAGCCAAAAGCCAACAGCCGAAAGCCTTTTTTCCTCAA
>Ga0180009_10001317_pt1 | contig 30781 bp, 17 predicted proteins | sample OS_PC_MetaG_FD_123537 | JGI IMG/M metagenome (GOLD analysis project Ga0180009, IMG submission 123537) | Groundwater microbial communities from the Aspo Hard Rock Laboratory (HRL) deep subsurface site, Sweden - OS_PC_MetaG | ecosystem: Environmental > Aquatic > Deep subsurface > Groundwater...
CGATAGAGAAATCGCCCTTCCTCTTGTAAAAGCCCAAGAGCGAGGTGTAAAGGTAAGGCTCTATCTGGATAAAGAACAGGTTGAATACCAATACAGCCAATCCCGTTTCCTGGTGCAAAAGGGGATCAAAACAAGAGTCAGTTTAAACAAATATATAATGCATAACAAATTCACTATTATCGACAACCGCATACTACTTACCGGCTCTTACAACTGGACCTTTTCAGCCAACAACCGGAATGACGAAAATCTCTTAATAATAGATGACCCGGAAATAATTGAAATATTTCAGAATCAATTTATAAACCTATGGACCAATAAATACAGCTCCGAAAGAACCAAAGAATATTCGATAAAGCCAAAGTAGATTTCCTGCCTGCTTCTCCTCCCCCCGCAAACACAGAAGATAAAGTCATAAACATCAACTCCGCATCCCCGGAAGAACTTACCAGCATCTTGCAAATAAGCGAACCCCTCGCCCGGAAAATAATTGCCTTAAGAGATTCACTAAGCGGAGGATTCAAAAACCCGCAAGACCTCACCCAACTGCCCGAGCTCACCAACCTCGAATGGGAGGAATGGAAAGAGCAAAGGATAATAATTACAGCTGAATAAAAATAAAACAATTTTCCCAAAAAAGCAGGATTTTATAAGTCTTTCGTCGTATTAATATTAAGTTATAGAAAAATTAGAAAAGATTTAATTTTTTTAAACGTCCCCCGATACAGATAAAATGACAAAGGAGGAATGATGGCAAACATAACTATTAAAGAATCTATTATTGATTACGCAAGAGATAGATATTATTTTCATATTAACGATTTAAAAAGATATTCTACTGAAAAGGGAATTAAATTCGAAGAAGATACTTTAAAAAAATATCTTTACCTTCTTAAAAAAAATAAAGTTATATATCCCGCAGGCAGAGGATGGTATTCTAATATTCAAAAAGAATTTGAGCTGAATATAGAACCTACTAAAAAAATTATAAAATTATTGATAGAAAAATTCCCACTTCTTGAATTTTCTTGCTGGAGTACCGAGCAACTAAAAGGATTCTTCCATCATTTACCAAGCCAATTTGTAACTTTTATCTATACTGATAAAGATTTTCTATCTACTCTAAGAGATTTCTTAACCGAAAATTATTATAATATCTACCTTAATCCTTCTAAAATTGAGGCAGAAAAATTTATAGAATTAAAAACAAAAACTATTATATTAAGATCCTCCGTTTCTTCTCGTATTTCTAAAGAAAAAAATCTGACAAAGATAGAAAAAATACTTGTTGATTTATTTATGGAAATGAAAAAGATTAGCCTTATAGATAAAGATGAATATATAAAAATTGTTTCTAATATAATTCTTAATTATCGGATTAATATAGCAGAAATGCTCGACCATGCTCATAACAGAAAAATAAAAGAGGAAATAAAAAACTTATTTATAGAAATTAATAAAATCCACTAATGCGACATTTTAATATAATGCAGCATTAGTGGATTTTAGGATGGCAAATGATAAAAAAGAAATGTTTTAAAAATAAAGGATGTAGATCTTCCAGACGACCTTAACATCATAAATAAATTAAAAGTTATTTCTCCCGAGAGCTTTTACTTATGGGCGATAGCTACTAATTTGATATAGAGAATAAATAGTGACATCCCATTTTCCTGAAAGAAAATCTGACAATTTGCCTTAATTAAGTTAATTTAAAAAAACAGAATATTGAACTCTTATAATCTCACAACCAAAGACATTATGTTGGTGCCAATTTCCGCGGAATGAAAATTCATTCCCGAGAGATGAGACATGAAAATTACCTCTTCGGTTTTGAAGAGGTTTTTATATTTTTGGATTAAAAACTGAATATATAAAAAATTAAAAAACAAAAAGGAGAATAAGGAAAATGGAACAGATAACGATTCTCTGTTCCTGTTTATCTCCTTATGAAACCCTTATGTTATAAGGCTTTCCTGAGCACGACAAGAGATAGTTTTGTAGTTAAAAAGAAGAAAAAGGGAAGAATAGGAAAACTGATTTTTAGCTAAACAAGAGAGATAAATATAGATGGAATTAGAGCATTATCGGTTTTTATGAGAAAAAATGGCAAGGCTCTAAAACGTAGAAGACATAAAGGTTTCTGCATTTTTTTGTTACATGGGATAGTGGTAGTGCTTCTAAAATATGGAGAAAATAAGGTAAAAAAGCACTAAAAGCTCTATTTTTAGCAGTCTGAAAGCCTTGCAAAATAAGGCTTTCAACGAAATATCGCCGTAGCTGCGTTTCTTGAGGTTGCCTAAGGTGATTTGTCCTATTTTTTAAAATAGGCGCTTAAAAGGGCTTAAAATGGCTTATTTTAGATGTGGGCTGAAAGCCCTATTTTATAAGGGTTTGAGTGGAGTAAATAGTGACAGGTTCCCTTGACAATTGACCCGGACTAAGTAAATACTCTATCTAAAAATTACAACCAAAAACTTTTCCTCCAAAAAAGCAGGATTTTTGACAAGCAATATAGTATATATATAATAGTCTGTTTTTACACAAAATCGCAGTTTTTCTTAAATAAATTAAAAAAATCATAATTTTTTCATATTTTTTAAATTATTTTAATAATTGTTACCATACTGTAGTCACAGCCCTATGATATAATTATAAAGAATATCTAATTTTAATTTAAAAAAAGCAGTTAATGAATAAATGTTTTATCCGGGAACATTATTTAAAGAACTACCCAGAAAATCACAAAGTAAAAAAGAAAAAAGAGTGTTATCTATAAAGAAAGGATAACTAATGTCTAACAATATTAGATGTCCAAAATGTGGTTCGCCTATGATTCTTCGTACAGCAAAAAGAGGCTCAAATGCTGGTGGTAAATTTTATGGATGCTCTAATTATCCCAGATGTAAAGAAACACTTCCGATTGACCCAATAGACACACCACGGGTAAATTTTGGTCAAAACAGCAAATATATGAAACAAATTGATTTTCCCCATTCCCTTATTGCCAGACCAAGATTTAGAGATTATCAAGTTCGTTTTATAGAAAACGTAGCAGTTTCCGAGGACTTATTAGAGAAGATTAATACCGAAGGAATAGAAAAAGAATATTTGAAAGCTTTTTCACAGTGGAGGCTTGATTTTCCAATAAAAACATCTGATTTTGAATTGAATGACCAACAATGTCAAATAATTGCTATCATAGAGAAAATATTAACCAGAGGGAAAATACTATTATCTTCTCCTAAGATAGAAAAAGATTTTAAAAAATTATTTATTAGGGAATATAAAGAAGATCAATTATTATCATCCGTTGAAAATATAGTTTTTAGCAAAGATTATAAAAAAAACAAACATCATCAATGGTTGGATAGCACAGAAGAAACCATTTTTTACGAAGAAATCCTTTTAAAATTTTTGGGAGAAAATTATAAAAAATATGTTTTACCCCAGGTTAATATTTCAAGTTTAGGTCCTTCATACTCTAATGTAAAATCTTTTGTAAACCAAAGAGTAGATTTTTGTATCTTTCATCCAAGGTTAAGCGAGAAGGTAATAGTTGAAATCGATGGCGAACAGCACAAAAATCATGCTGTTTCAGATAGCGAGCGAGATGAATCTTTACAGGAATGCGGGTATACAGTCATACGTATTCCAGCTAGTGAAATAATAGCAAGAGACGGTTATCAATTAAGTATTTTAGAATCAAAACTTTCTACCGTAAAGGAAGATTATAATAACATAGCAAATTCCTCCAAAGAATTAATTCAATATATATATTCAATTAAATTTGCACATCAAATTCAAATTGTTCTTCTTCAGGCGATTCAATCAAAGCTTCTTAATTTAAACGATATAAGCTCCTGGCATATAATATCTGATTTAGACGAACTTTGTGTGTTTAGCAAAAAAGACAGTTTAACGATACTTAAAAAATCAGTGGAAGACTTTATTGAGTTATACAAAAATCTTTGTATACTTTATTCTATCGGTATAAAAGAAAAAATAAGCCAATGCAGCCTTCTTTCGGATTATAATCCTCTCGATAATTCTGAAAACACAATCTTAATATCATTTTCAGATCTATCTGTGAGTAATTCCTCCACCTTTCACATAAAAGATATTTACGTTCCTTTTCATATTGCCAATTCATCTTTTTCGACAATTTCAGCACCTCAAGATATTGAAAAACCAAAAGAAAAAGAATTATTATATTTTTTAAAATATATATTCCGCAAACCTTCTTTTTGGGAAGGGCAATATGAATCGCTTGCAAGAACATTGCAAGGCAAAGATTCATTATTATTATTACCCACAGGTGCAGGTAAATCTCTTGTTTATCAACTTGCTTCTTTGCTTCGACCAGGACGAACAGTAGTAATTGATCCGATAATATCATTAATGGAAGACCAAATTGATAATCTTTCTATGTTAGGAATTGACCGTTGTATTGCCATTACCAGTCAGATTGAAGACCCTGAAGATAAGACAAAGGCAATGCAATTATATGGGCAAGGAGAATATCTTTTTGCTTATATTGCTCCTGAGAGATTCCAAACTGTTGAATTTCGCGAATCACTTCGGACGCTTACGGTTCATACATCAATTACATCGATTGTCATAGACGAAGCACATTGTGTATCTGAGTGGGGACATGATTTTAGAACTGCTTATCTTAATATTGGAAGAATAAGTCGAATTTATTGCGAATCAAATGGAAAAATTCCTCCCCTAATTGGGTTAACAGGAACTGCATCGAGAGTAGTTCTTAAAGATATTCAAAGAGAATTACAAATACAAGATTTTGAAGCTACTATTACTCCAAAATCTTTCGACCGAAAAGAATTAAAATATAAAGTTATTTATTCTAAATCACAGGAAAAATCATCTAGATTATTAGGTTACTTAGGGCAATCATTGCCAAATTTATTTAACATGACAAGCTCTACATTTTACCAAACAAGACAAAAAGAAACTCAATGCGGGTTGGTATTTTGCCCTTTTGTTAATGGTGATTTTGGAGTAGTGAATATATCAGGCAAGATTGAAGAAAATCTAGGTATTTTAAATAAATACTACAGTGGCTCCGCCCCGAAATATTTCAATCGTCTAGAATATAACCGAATAAAGCACCGTGTAGCAAGTGCGTTTAAACATAACAACATACCACTTCTAGTATGTACAAAAGCTTTTGGCATGGGGATAGATAAACCTAATATTCGGTATACTATTCATTATGGAATTCCTCCTTCTATAGAATCTTTTTATCAAGAAGTTGGACGTGCTGGTAGAGATGGGAAAATGGCTTATTGTTGCATAATCGTATCTAATGATGATCCTGGGAGAACAGAGTATTTATTAAATCCTAATAATAAAGTTGAAGAAATATATGAAACATTAAAAATGATTCCGAGAGAAGAAGATGACGATATAACCAGAGCGTTATTTTTTCATACAAAATCATTTCGAGGAGTTGATCAAGAAAAACAAAATGTTAGAGAAATCCTTGAAAGCCTTGGAGATATTTCTAAAAAAAGCAGCAGAGTTATACCAATACCAAAAGGGATTTCAAAAAGGACCAGCAAATATGAGAAAAGCAGGCAAATTGCCGAAAAAGCACTTCATAGACTTTTGCTCATCGGACTTGTTTCTGATTACACAATAGACTATTCCAGGGATGAATTTACTGTTCAATTATCAGGTACGGATAAAGAAAAAATTATTGAGACCTATGGGAAATATGTTTCCGGATATCTACACCAATTAGGTCAAGAGGAAATTAAAAAAGCATCAAAATATCTTAATTTATCTCTTTATGAATTTGTAATGAAGGTCGTAGAGTTTTTATTACGCTTTGTTTATGGAATAATTGAAAAAGGAAGAAGACGGGCATTGCACGAAATGTTTTTAACGGCTACCGTTTCATCTACAGACAATGATATTCGAAAAAGAATTTTAAGGTATCTTGAAACAACTAAGTATTCTGAATTTTTAGAGCAAATAGTTGCTGATATAAATATTGGTATAGAAAAATGCAAGGATTTATTTGCATCCATCGGTTCTACCAATGAATCCGCCGAGCTTCGAGGGCAGGTATCACGTTTTCTTGAATCTTATCCCACCCATCCTGGTTTGCTTATGCTAAGATCTCTTTCTGAAATATTTTCTAAGGATGGAAATAATGTAATAATAAAGCAAAACTTTAACGCTTCAATATCTTCAGCAATAAATGAATACGGAGTAAGCGAAATTGTTATTTTTGAATTTGCTGTTTGGGTAATTTCTAATATTAGTAAACGCAATGTAGAATTAGCCAAAGAATTAGTTGAGGAAATACTTCGGGCTTATCCTACCAGACAATTAGCTCGAATGTTTATCAAACAACTACCTATTGAATTGAATGCAATGCCAGCTTGGTTTCTTATAAATATACTTCAAAATAAGTGTAATAATTTAATTTTGAAAAATGGAGGATAAAATGGGAAAAGATGTAGAAAAATTTTTACAGGCAGAAGAATCTGCAGAGAAACTCATTCAAACTTTAGAAAAGCTTCAGACAGAAGCAAAATCTTACCAAGGAGCAACAAGTGAATTAGGGATTGCCCGTGATAAGCTTTTGGAACTAATAGAGGCGACAAAAGATGTTGTGAGTAATAGCTATGAAGTTATAAAAATATTAAAAGATATTGGTGGTCCAGAAATTTTTGAGAGATTTACTAAGGTGGAAAATAAATTAAATGAGGACTCAAAAAATATGGAAAACAGTTTAGATGAGAGATTTACTAAAATAGAAAACAAATTAGAAGAAACATCCAATAAGCAATCATCCCGAATTAAAAACTTAAAAATATTTGTACTTATATTATTACTGATTTCATTAGCAACAATTGCCGGTCTGGTATTTCCTAATTATTTGGTAGAATTAAATAATTTTATCTATAATATATTTGGATAAGTGACAAGTGATTAGCAGTTTATCTACTACTAGTAGATAAATAACAAATAAAGACGTACTAGCTCAGTAATTAAGAAACTTTTAGCGGAAATCCTATGGGATCTGAGAAGTTTCTTAACCGGATGGCTGCGGCTTTAGATATTATTATCGATAGATGTCCTAAAGGAAGAACTTGTAAAGGGAAAATTAAACCATAGAAAAAGAGGATAGACAAAAATGAATATTATGCAATACGTATCAAAAGTATGGTCTACAGCAGACTCATTAATAGCTGTAGGAATCAAACAAAGTGATTTTCCTAAGTTTATGATGCCATTCTTTGCATTAATCTTTATGGAAAGCAGGCTTTTAAGAATGAAAGAAGAACTGGAAAATTCAGGAGATACTCTATCAAAAGAAGATTTCTTAGAAGAAATAAAAGAGGAACGTAAAGGATATAATATTTATTTATTTGAAAAAGGAAAAAGACTAAAAGATATCTGCAAAAATGATAAAACATTCGAAATCGACTTTGATGCTTATTTAAAAGGATTTGACAGCGAAACCAAAGATTTGCTTGGCATTGATAAAAGTAATGAGGAAGAAAAATTCTTAGATATTTCAGGAATTTGCGGACAATTAAAAAAGAAGAAAATATTTTTTGCTTTTGTTAAAGGCTGGAGTGAAATTGACTTAAAACCATTTAATAACAGTGAAATTACTACTCTTGAAGAACATATCAAACGAAAATGGGCAGATATTTCAGCCGAAACAGCCGGAGAGCAATATACTCCGGATGATGTGATCTCTTTAATGTCTGAGATAGTAATCTCTAAAATTGAAAAAAATAATGAATTTCTTACAATTTATGATCCATGCTGTGGCGGTGGAAACCTGTTATTCGGTGTTGAAGATAGGATTAAGGAAATTTCAGATAGACCTATAGCAACCTATGGACAGGATTGGAGTGATAGTCTTTATGCATTAGCAAAAATTGAGAGTCGTTTTCGTGAAAATTCATCCATAGAATATGGAAATACTTTAACAAGTACAAAATTTTACGATAAAGAGTTTGACGTTGTTTTTACAAATCCTCCCCAGGGAATTTCCTGGAAAGATTTTTCAAAAGATATTTATAACGATAAGACCGGACAATATTATTTTTACCCTTCAAAATCCGATGGGCAACTTTTATTTAACCAACACATTATTTCAAGGGTAAATCATAATGGTTTTGCAGTAGTTGTTCATAATGGTTCCGCATTATTTAGCGGAGATGCAGGAAGCGGCGAAAGTAATATTCGCAAATGGCTTTTTGATAATGATTTTGTAGAAGCAATTATTCAATTGCCTACTGATGAATTTTTTAATACCAATATTACCACTTACATCTGGGTATTGAACAAGAATAAATCTAATGAAAAAAAAAGAAAAGTGATACTTGTTGATGCAAGTAGTAAATTTGTATTACTAAAAAAGAATAAAGGTAAAAAAAGAAAAGAAATTGATGAAGATAATAGAAAAGATATTTTAAAGACATTTTTGGAATTTAAAGATAACAGTTATTCTAAAATTTTTGATAGGGCGTATTTCTATTTTAACAAACAAGCAATTATACTAACAAATGTCGATGAAAACGGAAATAGTTTTGAAAAGCTTTTAAATGGTAAAAAGGGATTAATCCTAGATGCTAAAAAAGTTATCCAAAAAACTGAAAATGAAGAAATCGTAATAGATAAATTTTCAATAGCTGATTTTGATAAAGAAAAATATAATTCTTTAAAATCGTATTTTGAATCCATAAAGCAAGAGCTATCCAATATAAATTACAAAGAAAACCTAAAAGTTGAAACCCCCGATGCAATTTATTATTTTGATAATGAAAAAGAGACTTTAATCAAAGAAGTAGATGGTTCAAAAAAAGGACTCGGTTGTGGGAAGATTGTTATAAAAAGCATCTATAAGAAAGCAACTAAATCAAAAGGTGAAGAGATAATTATTTCTGTTGAATTAACCTCAGACTATGAAAAAGATTATGAAATAATACCCTATAGTGAAAATGAATCAGAAAACAAGAATAATATTGAAAACTTTATGGAAAAATATATTTCAAAACCTTTCAAATATGCTGGTAATGTCGTTGGTGTCGAAATTAACTTCAATAAAGTTTTTTATAAACCTGAAAAACTGAGAGAACTGAATGTTATTATTGATGAAATAAAAACTCAAGATAGAGAGCTCAAACAACTTGAAGAGGAGTTAGGGCTATGATCTTAGAAAAATATCCTAGCTATAAGGACTCTGGATTTGAATGGCTGAGTGAGATTCCGAGTCACTGGAAAGTAAGAAGAGTTAAAGATATAGCAAAAATAAATCCAAACACTTATAAATCTGGGAACATTGGCGATAGTGAAAAAATTGAATTTTTACCTATGAATCAAGTTGATGAAGCAGAGGGAAGAATAAAAAAATTTCTTTTTGAATCATATGCCAATGTTAAATCTGGTTATACTGCATTTAAAAACGGAGATATTTTATTCGCAAAAATAACCCCTTGTATGGAAAATGGGAATTGCGTTATTGTTAAAAATTTAAGATTGAATTTAGGCTTCGGAAGCACGGAATTTATAATTTTTAGAACAAAATTTAAATTTAGAAAATTTTTATATTCATTTTTAAGAAATAAAAGATTCTTAGAAAAAGCAGAATATTTTATGACTGGTTCGGCTGGGCAAAAAAGAATATCTTCTTCCTACTTAGAAGTACACCCAATAGGTATACCTACCGAAAAAGAGCAAATCCAAATTTCAAATTTTTTAGACAAAAAAACATCTCAAATAGACCAAAAAATAAATATCCTTCAAGACAAAAAAACAAGTTATGAGGAATTAAAAAAATCATTAATAAATGAAACTGTTTGTCGTGGAATTAATAAAAATGCTGAATTAAAAGAAGCTAATGCGAACTGGGTAGGGAAAATACCCTCGCATTGGAATGTTGGAAGATTGAAGAACATTTTTGAGAAAAGAATTGAGAAAAATCTAAGGGTAGATGGCGCGCCAGTAACAACCAATATTTTATCAGTTATGAAAGATATAGGGGTTATTAACCATAGGGACAAAGGAAATGTTGGAAATAAAATGTCTGAAGATATTACAGGATATAAATTAGTTTATCCTAAAGATATTGTAGTGAATAAAATGAATGTATTAATTGGTTCGGTTGGAATTTCCAAAGAGTTTGGAGCATTAAGCGTTATATATATCATCCTAAAAACCAAATCCAAAAACAGCCCGGAATATTATGACTATGTTTTCAGATCAAAGTATTTTCAAAAATATTTAAGAACAATTTCAACAGGAATTTTAGAAATAAGGGAATGTGTAAACTCTAATTTATTTCGTCATCAAGAAATACCTCAACCACTAAAACATGAACAAATCCAAATAGCAAAATATCTGGATGAAAAAACGTCAAAGATTGATGAAATAATCTCAAAAATAAAAGACCAAATAACAACTCTAACTGAATTTAGAAAAACAATAATAAATGATGTTGTTACTGGAAAAGTGAGGGTTCAAAATGAATGAATTACATTTGCAAGATAAATTTTTAATCCCTTTTTTTACCGATAACGTAAATGGCTTAGGTTATAGAGAAGTCAATGCAAATACCATTCCAAACAATTTAATTATTGAAGAAGATTTAAAAGAATTCTTAAGCCAAACGATTTTGAACAAATCAAACTATCACAAACTTCTAAAAAAATATAATTCAAATGAAGAGAAATTGATTAAAGATTTTATTGAAGAATTACTAAGCAGAATAAAAGATTCAAGAAATATGGCTTTATTTTTTAATGCGAATAAAAGTATCACATTCAAAGGATTAAAATTTTATCTCTTCTACCCCAGCGAAAGTGAAACATATCAAAATGAATTGTTTAATCAAAATATTTTTTCTGTAGTTCAGGAATTACCTTATAAATACATGTATGAGAGTGAAAAATTATTTTCATTCAGGCCGGATATTACCATTTTCCTAAATGGTATTTTTTTAAGTTACAGTGAACTGAAGTCAAATTTTAGCGGCCAAAACGCGGGTAAAAATGGACGCAATAAGATTGCCAAGGACTATCGAGAAGCAGTAATAAATTATTTACAAATCGCTAAATTTAATGATGTTTCACAAAAGATCAGAAAAGACTTTTTAAAGATATTTGAAAAAGCAATTCACGTAACCACAACGGATTTAGAAGAAACCTATATTATAAGAAATATCTCGGATTACTTTGATGATATTAATAAATTTTATCAAGAAAGTGAATGGAGTAAATTCGAATCTGTATACAAGAAAAAAGTATTTTTAAATTGTAAATCTTTTCCAATTAGTAATGATTCTTTATCAAAACAAGATAAATTGAAAGAAATATTTCTCTCTTTATACTCCAAAGAAATGATTGAGAAAGAAATTTTATATTATAACTTTATCGAAAAAGAAGTTGTCAAAGGCAAAGGTGGAGCTCGATTAAAAAATGAAAAAGGTAAATTGATTACACCAAGGCCTAAACAAAAATATGGCACAGATAAAATATTAAATAAAATTGATGAACTTTTAGAACATGAACAAGATGACAGTTATTTTATTAACAAGCTAAAAGAAGATTTGAAGGGAGTCAGTCCTAAATTAAGACAAGAATTGATTGAAAAAAGATTGAAATATAATAACAATAAAAATGTTTATTCTTTACTTTTGCAGTATGCAGCAGGATTTGGAAAAAGTAATATTATTGGTTGGACTGCATTGCAATTAAAAGATTTGAAAAATAACAATGAATATGTTTACGATAAAATCATGATTGTTGTCGATAGGCTTCAATTAAGAGATCAAATTGATAGAAAAATGTTCAACATGAATATTGATAATAAGATGTATGTCGAAGCAAAAGACAAAAAAACATTTAAGGATGCGTTATCTTCAGATAAAAGAATCATCGTTGTTAATCTGCAAAAATTTATTTCGATTAGAAATATACTAGGCAAAACCGTATTAAAAAAACTAACTAATATGAGAACTGTTTTTTTAATTGATGAGATTCATCGTTCGCACGGAGGATATCAAAATAAGGAAATGATGAATTTATTTGACCAATTACAAAATAGTTTTGATGATGCGGAATATGCTCAACAGAAAAAAAAGAAAAATTTACTCATAGGATTTACTGCCACACCAAGCGATCATGCATTAGCAAGATTTGGGGAATTCAATAAATATGGGGAATCAGAGAAAATATGGAAACCATTTGACAGTTATACGATGAGAGAGGCAATTGATGATGGATATATCTTAAATCCACTTTTAAATTTAGTTCCTGTTTCAGCTAAAATGTACTATAAGCTATCCGAAGATAAAATAAAAGGATTGAGTGGCGAAAAAAAGGATTATAAAATAAACGAAAAAAAGAATATTTATGAAAATAAAGACCGAATTGATGCCATTGCAGAATTTGTTGTAAAAAGACTGCTTGAAGACGTATACAAAAAAATAAGAGGACAGGCAAAAGCAATGCTTGCAGTATATTCAATAAAAAGTGCTATAAAATATAAAGTAAAAATAGATAAATATTATAAAGAAACTATAAAAAAACAAAGATATCAAAGGTTTAAAGATGCACCAATTTATATAATCTACAGTGGTGATGGACAAGATAATTTGAGATCAAGCACATTAAACAAAGGATTATCCGAGGAAAAAGTATTACAAAATTACGCACTTGCTAAGAACGGATTAATGATTGTTGTTGATAAACTTCAGACTGGCTTTGATGAACCAAAATTACATACTCTATTTTTAGATAAAGAAATTAGAGATATTAATGCAATTCAAACTATTTCAAGAGTTAATAGAACTACAAAATATAAAAATAATTGTAAGATTATTGACTTTTCTCATTTAAATGTAAACATTAATAATATAAAAAAAGCATTTGAACATTTTAGTGATTTAGTTGTAAGTGATTTTGATCCATTTAATGAATTCAAATTATTTGAGGATTTGTACAATAGATTAGTGGAAAATGAGATTTATAAAACTTATTTTAAATTTTACACTGAAAAAATATTAAATTCTAAGAATTATATTCAAGATGTATTGTCTTTAGAAGATAAATTTTCAAAGCATATAAAAAATAATCCTCAAAGGAGTAAAAGACTAAAAAAAGATATAAATAGATATTTTCACATATTAAATCTAATCCAGTTTGTTATAGATTTTGATGCTAAGTATAAGGATTTTGCTTTTTTAGAATTTTGGAGGAAGTATAACTCTGAATATAATGCTCTCAATAATAAAGATGAAATTAAAGATGAAGTTGAAATTTATTTTGTTGATCAGATAGGAATTGTTGATACTCCTGAATATAGAGAAAAGACTAAAAAAGATAAGGGAAAAGTATCTGAAGACAACGCAAAAAAATATAAGTATGATATTCTTAAATTCTTAGAAAAAAAGAATCAAGAAGAAGAAATCATAGGTCAATCTATAACAGATTTTGAATTAAAAATAGACGGGTTCTTTAATTACATAAAAGAAACAAAAGAAGGTAAATTGCTTATTGCAAAAATCAATTCAATTGGCACAAAATTTACAGAAAATGAAGTAATTGTCGATTTTGAAAAAATGTACAATAAATTTATTAGAAGACACAGACTGGAATTAGGAAAGTTTTTTATCAATCAAACAAGGGATATTGTTGATTTATTATATATTGATTTTGAAAAAGATATAAAAGAGAATTTGTTGAATTATTAAATTTACTTATCTGTAATATAATTGCACAATCGATTGGGTGGCATAAGCCTATCACAGGTGATGGAGAAAAATTATAAATAGAAAGTAAAAGGGTCAAGTCTTGAAATATAACAAAGTCTAGGTCATATGACAGTGGGTAGCTGTATAGATCAATAATTCGGTAACTTCTAGTGAAAAACCTAAAGGATCTTAGGAGTTTCTTAACCAGATGGTTAAAGCTTTAGGTATTATTATAGATAGATGTCCTAAAGAAAGACTTGTAAAATAGGCAACTAAACGATAGAAAAAATGTGATGTGTCCATGTTTTAATAATTGCTATACTTTTTAACCATTTAGCTCACATTTTTATTTCTCGAAGCACCTGGACACCTTTGGATATTATAACTGCAATATTTTTTATATTTGCAATAAGATAAATATAAGTATACCTTCTAAAAAATGCATAGCATAGGAGGATTAAATTATGAAAATTAAATGCAAATTATGTGATTATGAAAATTATTTTACTGGTCTTGAAGATGAAGGCACTAAATTTTGTAGTGAGTGTAATAGGCCCTTAGTTGAATCTAAAATTCCTGATAATACAGAAAACCCATACGTTAAAAAAGAAAAACCAGAGGTAAATACTACCCAAAGTGCGAAAAAGATTAGATCAGTTTCCGATAGATTTACTGATGTTCCAATAGATAAAAGAATAAGTATATCAAAAATAAAAGACTCTAAATGTCCTTTTAAATATTATAAAAATTATATAGAAGAGCCAAAAAAGGAAAAACCATTTTTGTCAATTGAACTAGGATTGGGTCAATTTTTTCATAGTAAAGTTGAGTGGTTATTTAAAATAATAGCATCACAAAATAGAAAAATAACAAGAGAAGATATACTCAAAATAGATAGTGTGATAAATGAATTTGAAATGTCGTTTTTATGGAATGGGCAGTTAAGAGAGCCTTATAAGATTATAAGAGGCTACCATTTTAATCATTTTAAAAATAGGTTATATAATACAACACAAAATTTTAATGGGTATGTTATCCCCAGGTTGTTGGGACATAAAGTAGTGAAAACTGAAGGAGGTTTACAAATAAGAACGGATGATTTCGTAATAAGAGGGAAGTATGACCTTATAACACAAGATCTAAATAATAGACTGATATTGTGGGACTGGAAAACGGGACGGATGCCAAAACCTGATTTTTACGAAGAATTTACTTTGCAAAAAATACAATTAGGCATATATGCTATTTGGATAAGGCATAAATATGAAACTGATAATGTAATGGCAAATGTAGTTTTTTTAAGAGACAATGTAGATTATCTGGAAGAGGTTTTTGGTTATTTTTTAGAAGAGAAAGTAATAAATTTTGTTGAGAATCAATATGATATTTTGAAAAATATAACAGATTACACTCCTATATCAAATAATTTGTGTCCATGGTGCAGTTGGAAGTCAAAATGTGGATATGAGTAATTTATTATGAAAAATGAAGATTATGGAATATTAAAATTAGATGTATACTAATTTTTCATAATTTGTACCTCCCAGCTTGGCTGGGCTAAGATATTAAGTTTTTCCCTATTATTTAAAAAATATTATAGAAGGTGAACGCATGTATCATTTTGCATATGGTTCTAATTTGAATCATAAACAAATGAATTGTAGATGTCCGGATAATAAATTTATTAAGAGAGTATATTTAGACAATTATAAATTTGTATATGATGGGTATTCAAGTGCCCGGGGAGGGGCTGTAGCTAATATATTAGAATCAGCAGATAGTATTGTTTGGGGTGGTTTGTATGAAATTAGCAAATCAGATTTAGAAAGTTTAGATAGATATGAAGGATATCCAGAATCATATGATAGAAACGAATTGAAAGTTGAAGATGATCATGGCAATATTTATAAAGCAATTACTTACTTTAGGATTGGGGAGAAGATTGGCATTCCAAGTGATAAATATAAAAAAATAATTATTGATGGAGCAAAGGATTGTAATTTACCTGATAATTACGTAAAAAAGAATTTAATATGACAATAGATGCCTTTCCCTTGATATAAATCAAATCTCAAGATTAGGAGAATATATTTTGAAGAAAAGAGTAAATACTCCACTATCGGAACCAAAGCAGATTGATTTAAAGCGGTTTAAGCAATTGGTGTCTTATTATCTTGATTGTATTCGAGAGGATAAATCAGATGGTGCCCGAACTTTTTTATCTGATATTAATAAAAAATATTTGGTAATGCCGATTGAAAAAGAATGGTCTCTACTTGAGAAAAAGAAAATTAATATTTATCTGGAAGGCGAAAGTACCTTCTTCTTGAAACAATTGAGACAACGAGGTGGAAGCGGGGCACTTTTTTATGGATATCCCTTATATGTTGAGTGGATTAAAAAATCAAAAAGTGGCTGGAGTGGAGGTTTTGCAGTTCCAGTCTTTTTGCAAGCTGTTGACTACGAGGTAAGCGGACATAACCTTACTTTGAGTCCTTTGCAGGAATGGCCGAAAGTAAATAACGAATTTTTAAAAAAAATGTTTAAGTCGGTTGAAGAGAGGCGTGCTTTTTTGCATGATATTGGCCTTATGGAGCTTGATGGCGATCTGCCTGAAAATGGATTAGCAGATATTGTTTTAAAGCTTAAAGATGCTGCTTTGGATATTGATTTCAAAGAATCTATTGACCCAAATCAAATAATTACTGAACCCCCAGTTAATCAGATTGCATCCCCCGGAATCTATAATCGACCTCTATTATTTATTGGAGAAAAATCAAAATTTACAGCAGGTTTGGAAAATGAAATTGAAAAGTTAAGCGATTCTAATGAAGCTGAAAAAATTTCAAGAACTGCACTAAAATATTTTTTTACTGATCAAATGGTAGATGAAAAAATACAAGAGGATAAGCCGAAAGAGTCCATTGTAGAAGTTGTTGCTCCTAATGATGAACAAAGAGATGCTGTAAAATCAGCATTTATTGAACCAGTTACGGTTGTTACAGGGCCTCCGGGGACTGGAAAATCACAAGTGGTAATTACTGTCTTAGCTAATGCTTATCTAAGAGGCGAAAAGGTATTATTTACGAGCCGGAATCATAAAGCTGTTGAGGTAGTTGAGAGCAGATTAAATAGCCTATCGGGCTATCCTTTGGTATTAAGAACTGGAACAAGAGGAGGAGCCAGAGATTTACGAGGTGAATTGATTAATTTTCTAAATCAAGTGTTATCAGTTGCGGCAACAGAAGAAGATCGTCTTTTTGAAAAAGAGACAAGAAGAGTACTTACTGAGTTATCGGATAAACGGGATTATGTATTGAAAAAAATAGAAGAAATTAGAACTATTAGGAATAAAGTAAACCAAATTGATATATTATTAGATGGTCCGCGGGAAAGATATGCTTCTGAATTATGGGAGAGGATATTTACTTCGAAAATTGATAATCTTCAAAATCCTGAACCATTTACAAGAATATTAAAAAAACATAGTGATAGTAGTTCAAATGTTTTTAAAAAGTTATTTCTTTTTATTAGACGCAAAAAGGATTTTAAGAAAATTGAAGAGTATACCTCTTTTTTAAGAGAATATAAATATCTTTTTGATGAACAGCTAAAAGAACCATTATATAAGAAAAATATCAATGAATGGGTTAAATATTTAGAGATAGTTCTTGATCGATATAATGTTTGTAAGCAGGTTGAAAAATTTCGTGAAATTTGCTCAAAATTAGATAAAATGCCACCTTTAGAAGATCTCGCATTAGACTATAGTAATAATGAGGATAAAATTTGTGATTGGAGTGCTCGCTTGTTAGCATCATACGGTAAATTATTGCCTGATAGGCTAAATGAAAGTCTGAGGCGTGTTATTGGGGAATTTAAAGCGACTGTTGAACGGTTAACCGGTGATGAGATTGGTGGCCGCGCCTATGCAAATTTGCGAAGAGAACAAGAGCGGCTTTTTGAATCAATTACGCGCGTTTTACCTGTGTGGTGTGTTACGAATCTCTCTGCTCGAGGATCATTGCCTTTCGAAGGAGGCATTTTTGATCTTTTAATAATTGACGAAGCAAGTCAATGCGATATCCCCTCTGCAATTCCTCTTTTTTACCGGGCGAAACGAATTATGATAATCGGAGATCCTCAGCAATTAATGCATATATCTACTATTGAACGACATCGGGAGCAACAGATTCAATTAAAACATAATTTGATATCGGCATCAGACCAACCTTTTTCATATGGAAAGAATTCATTATATGATTTATCGGCTACTCGATGTGAGCAGTCAAAACTAATTATGCTTAGAGAACATTTTCGGTCACATAAAGATATCATTTCATTTAGTAATCATAAATGGTATAGGGGAACACTAAAAATTTGCACTGACTATAGAAAGTTTATTTGTCCCTCGCATAATACGCCGGGAATTAAATGGACACAAATTGAAGGTAAAGTACAAAAACCAACATCAAGCGGAGCCATAAATAGAGAAGAAGCCCAGGCAGTAGTCTTTGAATTAGTGGACCTGTTGGTAAACAGAAAGTTTAAGGGAAGTGTAGGCGTTGTAACTCCATTCCGTGCCCAGGCTAACCTTATTCTTGAGTTAGCAAATAATAAGTTAGATATTTCTTACATTGAGCGATCAGCATTGATAGTAGACACGGCGCATGGATTTCAAGGAGATGAACGGGATGTCATTATCTTTTCTCCCTGCATTGGCTCTTCAATGCCTCGTGGTGCACAATATTTTATTGCATCTACAGGTAATCTCTTTAATGTAGCCATTACCAGAGCCCGTTCTCTTTTGCATGTAATTGGAAATATAAATGCTTGTTTTAATTGCGGGATTTCATATATCTCAGAATTTGCATCTTATGCTATGAATCTCAATAAAGGTTCTGAAGCCAAAGTTTTTAGTAGAGTTGAATTTGATGATCCTAAAGTTGGTCCATACGAAGAACCATTTTACGATGCGCTTGTATCCGCTGGACTGAAGCCTATTCCGCAATATCCAGCAAACCAATACCGGCTAGATCTTGCAATAATAAATGATGGCTATAGTTTAGATATTGAGATTGACGGGGAATATTATCATAAAGAATGGGATGGGAGTCGATGCCGAGAAGATTTCATTCGAGATTTTAGGTTGCAAGCCTTAGGCTGGCATGTAAAAAGATTTTGGGTTTATCAGATCCGTGATCATCGAGAAAAATGTGTTCAGGAAGTGCTAGATCTGATTACTTCTATTCGTAAATAATGGAGGAGATTTTAAATAACAAAAATAAATAGGGACTACTTATTTCGGTAATTAATAGGAGCATACACCTATTGAAAAAAATAAGATGTACTCCTATTTTTCAAAAATAATTTATTGATTTTTTATTATGTTGGGAGGTTAAAATGAAAAAAACCCAAGGATTATTTTTTAGAAAGTTTGATTTGCATATCCACACACCCGCCTCAAAGTGTTTTTATGATAAAAACGTAACTCCTGAACAGATTGTACAGAAAGCTATTCAGATGAAATTGAATGCAATTGCAATAACGGACCACAATACTGGAGAATGGGTTGATAAAATAAAAATGGCCGCTAATAAAACAAATTTAACTATCTTTCCAGGAGTAGAAATAACAGTTGGAGATGCACATAATCATATTATAGCAATATTGAATGTTGATAAAACTACTAGAGACATTGAAGATCTTTTAACAACAGTAGGCATCCTACATAATGAATTTGGTAAGACAGAGTCCTTCTCTAAAAAATCTGTAACTAAAGTGATAGAAATAATAACAGGAGAAAAATTTGAAGGAATTGCTGTACTTGCCCATATAGATTCTACGAATGGTGTTTTTGAGCAAATGAGAGGAATGCCTAGAAAAGAAGTCATTCAACATCCAAGTCTTTTGGCTGTGGAAGCAATTAATTTTCAAAAGGTAGCTAAGTTTTTAGATGGTAATGACCCACTCTATGAAAGGAAATTAGCTGTTTATCAATCCTCAGATAATCCATATATTAATGGCGATGGAAATATAATAATTAGTGGGCTTTATGCCGGGAAGCATGGTATTGAAGGTATTGGATATAGGTATTCCTATTTCAAAGTAGATGAAAATATATCACTAGAAAGTTTAAGACAGTGTTTTATTGACCCGGAAGTAAGAATTAGACAAAGTTTTGAATATAAAAAAAGAACATACCCACATATAAAGAGTATAAAAATAAACAGTGGATTTTTAAATGATATAGAAACTAATTTTCATCAGGGTTTAAATAGCATACTTGGAGCAAAGGGTGTGGGAAAATCCTTACTTATTGAATTTATAAGATTTGCATTAGACCAGGAATCCTCTCATCATGAAATAAGTGAAGATCACAAAGAAAAATTAATAAAACAGTTATGTCAATATGGACAAGTTGAAATTAATATTTGCGATGAAACAGGAAAGGAATTCAAGATCATTAGAACATATAATTCTGCTGAAGATAATCCCTTAGAGTGCAGAGATCTTTCTACTAATGAAATTGTAAATGTAAACATTGCACAGCTATTTCCTGTACTATTTTTGAGTCAAACAGAGATAATAAAGATGGCTGAGGACTCAAATGAACAAATGAAATTCATAGATAAATTCTTTGACTTCTACAGATATCGAAATCAAATAGTCGGACTAGAAATCGAATTAAAAGAACTTGATAGAAAATTTGCTGAATCTCTTAAGGCTTACCACGAACAAAAAGACTTTTATAAACAAGTAAAAACTTTTGAAATTGAACTAGAAAGATTATCAAAACAATTAAAAAACCCAATTTTTGATGAGTTTACAAAATTAGAAGAAAAAGATAAGGTCTTTAGAATTCAATATAATTTTTTGAAAATACTAATTGAACATATAGATCATTTTGAGAGAATTATAAAAAATGAAGAAATATCTGAAATTCCAAAGGTTATGTCACTAGACCCTGCCTTAAAAAGAACGCAAGATACCGTAAAAAACACAATGTCTTTCTTGCTTGAGGGTTTTGTTACCCAACGCGAAAAAGTGAATGAAGCAATTAAGAATATTTTAAGTGAATATAAAAAATGGAAACCAGACTTTGATGAGAAAAAATTAAGATTTCAAGAACAGGTGGTTAGAATAGGCGGTGATTCTCAAAAGTTAGAAGAAAAAAGAAAAATAAAAGCAAAAGAAATAGAAAATCTAGAAATAAAATTACTCTCTATAAGAAATAAAGCAAAGCAAATTAAAGATATTTTTAAAATTAGAGATAAGAAACTTATAGAATTAAAAGAAGTATATTCTGATTATTTTCAAACTAGAAAGCAGAAATGTGAATATTTTGAAAAAGTTTCTAATAAAAAATTAAAAATTACTATTATTGAATCAACTAATAAGGATGAATTCCAAAGGTGCTTGGCTTTTTTGAAAAAGGGTTCTTACCTAAGAGAATGGGACATTGAGCAACTTTCCAATAAAGTTACGCCTTATGAGTTTATTCTAAATTTGCTCCGATATGATATATCTCGAACTGATGAACTTAAGGATACAAATAAATATATTAAAAAAATAGCACAAATGACCGATTTACCTGAGGAAAAAGTTAAGAATTTAGCAGGTCATCTTCTTAACACAAGAAGTTATGAAGAATTATTACTTCTTCAATATAAAGCCATTCCCCAAGATAGGCCTGAGATAAAATACAATATTGGAGATAAGATAAAAGCAAATTATGTTCCGCTTAAAAATTTATCTACAGGACAAAAATGTACTGCGATGATTATTTTAGCACTAAGTGAAGGTATTATGCCTATAATTATAGATCAACCAGAAGATTCCCTAGACATACGGGCAATTTGGGATGATATGTGTTCCAAGTTAAGAAGCACAAAAGAAGTAAGACAGTTTATTTTTACTACACATAATGCAAGTGTAGCAGTAGCTTCTGATACAGATAAATTTATAATAATGACAGCTTCTGCAACAAAAGGAGAAATAGTATTATCTGGCGCAATAGATAATGAAGATGTAAGGTTAGAAGTAATAAATTATCTTGAAGGTGGATTGACAACTTATGGGTTAAAGTATCTCAAGTACAACATTTCTAAAAAATTAAAGAAGTAAAAAAGGAACAGGGGGTCGTTGTACTAGCTCAGTAATTCGGTAACTTTTAGCGGAAAACCTATAGAACCTGAGGGGTTTTTAAACTAGATGGTTTACGCCTTAGGTATTATTATAGATAGACGTCCTAAAGGGCGACTTCGTAAAATGGAAAACTAAACCATAGAAAAAATAGGATGTGTCCTTATTTTAATTAATTAAGATGGCAGGACAGAGGCCAGTCTTTTGTCGCACTTTCATCATATTTAAAAAAACATAATTAATAGGCACGCAATTTAATCAACAGATTATTATAAAAAGATGGAAACCTATTCTGGAAGGAGTAATAAAAATGCCAAATAATAATGTATCGCATAAATCTATTACCGACCAAATTTTAGACAAAATGTTTGTAAAGCTTAGGGAAAATAATTATTTTGATAGTGATACTACAAATAGGCTTGAAGAATTACGAAATAACTCTGAATTGGATAAATTAGCAAAAGTACGTAATGCTATTTTTCCACTATTGGAGGAAGAAAATGAGATTAATTGAGCTTGAGATTAACAATATTCGAGGGATTCCGCATTTGCATATAAAACCAGATGGGAAAAGTTTTGTTATTTGGGGTCCTAACGGTTCTGGGAAAAGTGCAGTTATTGATTCAATTGATTTTTTATTAACAGGTAAAATTTCTCGATTAATTGGTAAGGGAACAGGTAATATTTCTTTGAGTAAACATGGACCACATGTTGACTATAAACCAGAGGATACAATGGTTCGTGGTATAGTAAAAATTAATACTTATGAAAAACCAATTGAATTAAAAAGAACAATGTCAAATCCAAGCGAGCTACTCTGTAGCAAAAATGAAATCCAATATATTAAACCAATTATAGATATTGCTTCTCTTGGCCAAAATGTTCTTACTAGACGAGAAATATTAAAATTTATTACAGCTGAATCGAGCACACGAGCTCAAGAAATACAAGAATTATTAAATATATCCGAAATTGAAGAAATTAGAAAAACATTTGTAAAATTAGGTAATGATCTAAAAAGAGAGCTTCAAACAGCTAATAGATCATTGGGAAATGCTAAATCTGCGGTACTTGCAACTTTACAAATTGATAAGTATAACATTGAAATGATAATAGGTGAGGTAAATAAATATCGTACCCTTTTAGGGGGCGAACTAGTAACCGATTTATTTTCTAATACCATAAAAAAGGATCTTTATCCACTAAAGGTTGATAAAGAACAAAGTGTAGTTAATGTAAGTATGCTTGAACGAGATATTGAATATCTCAATAAGATATCTTTTGATGACAATCAAAAAATAATCAAAGAAGCAGATTCAAAATTACGCAAGTTAATTAACAAAATAATAAGTGATGAAAAGTTATTAAAAACGCTCAATTGTCGTAAATTAATTGAGTTGGGATTAGAACTAATCGATGAGACGGGAGATTGTCCATTATGTGATACTTCATGGCCTCAGGGGCAACTGAGTAAGTATCTTAATAAAAAATTATCAACTGCACAAATTGCAGAAAAATACCAAGAAGATATAAATGTAAATGTAAACTTAATTGATAATGTAGTAAGTTCTGCTATCACAAATATTGTAAATATTATTAAAATTGCACAAAGTATAAAATTTGATGAAGAAGTTCGACAACTTAATAAATGGACAGAAGACTTAAATCTTCTTAAAACTGCATTAGCAGAACCATTAGAAAAATATTCAAATATTAAATTTAAGGAAGATGATGTAAGGAAACTCATTGCACCTAACAATATTTTTACAATTTTAAGTTCAATATTATTAGCAGCTAAGGAAAAATCTCCAAAAATATCGAAAGAACAAACATATTGGGATATATTAACTCGCCTGGAAGAAAATATGAAAACAACTGAAAATGCTCAAATAGAATTAGAAAAGTATTCACTAGCCCATGAAAAGTCTGAAATATTATTGAGTATTTTTCAAAGTACAAGGGATTTGGTTTTAGATAATTTATATAAAAATATTAGTAATAAATTTGAGATTCTATATAGAACGCTTCATGGAAATGATGAAAAAAATTTTATTGCAAATTTTAAACCTGAAGGTGCGGGGCTTAACTTTGAAGTTGATTTCTATAATAGAGGAGTTTATCCACCTCATGCACTACATAGTGAAGGACATCAGGATAGTATGGGTTTATGTTTATTTTTATCATTATTCGAACGATTAACAGAAGGATTAATTGATTTAATAATTCTTGATGATGTCGTAATGTCAGTAGATATGCAACATAGAAGGACACTTTGTTCACTATTTTCTACTTTTTATCCTAATAGACAATTTTTTATTACAACCCATGATAAGACATGGGCACATCAATTATTAAGTGAAGGGTGTATTAAAACTCAAGGATTAATCGAGTTCTATAATTGGAACATAGATGCTGGTCCTTCGGTTAATTATGAGGCAGATCTTTGGGATAAGATAAAAAAGGACTTAAATAAAAATGATATATCAAGTGCAGCCGCAAGATTGCGACACGGGTTAGAACAATTTTTTAGTCTTGTATGCGATTCTTTGTCTGTATGTGTAAAGTTTAAACTAAATAGCAAATGGGAATTTGGTGACCTTTTGATACCAGCTATGGATTGTTATCGTTCTTTATTAATGAAAGCTATTAAATCAGCAGAATCTTGGGATGATGATGAACGTGTATTAGAATTAACTGAATATGATAGTATAAGGAGCAGTATATATAAGAGAACTTATGCAGAACAATGGGCAATTAATACTAGCGTGCATTATAGTAATTGGGCGAACATGGAGAAGGAAGATTTCACGCCGGTTGTACAGGCATTTCAAGATTTATATGGGTTATTTATCTGTTCAAAATGTGGATCACTGATTAAACTTGCAATGGTCGGATTAAAACCTAAAAGTGTTGTTTGCAATTGCGGAAAAGTAGATTGGAACCTTGTACAAAAAAAATAAAAAGAGGTGCCACTATGATACCAGATTTTCAAAGCATTATGCTTCCCTTGCTTGAAATAACAGGGGACAAAAAAGAACATACGATACAAGAAGTAAGAGTGTCATTAGCAAAAAAATTTAAACTAACCGAAGAAGAAATATCAGAGCTTTTACCCAAGAGTAAACAGAAAAGATTTAGTAATAAAGTTGGATGGGCGAGAACATACCTGGGAAAAGGAGGTTTATTGGAATATAGCGAAGCAGGGTCTTTTATAATTACAGAACAAGGTTTAAAAGTGTTACAAGAAAAACCTTCAAAAATCAATGTAAAATATTTAAAACGCTTTCCGGAATTTCTTGAATTCATCAAGCCATCAAAAAAGGCAGATCAACCTAAAGACAAAGAGATTGAATCAATTCTTGAAATAAAAACACCTGAAGATTTATTAGAAATCGGTTATGAAAAATATCAGGAAAAATTACTATATGATTTATTAGAAAAAGTGAAACAATGTACTCCTGATTTTTTTGAGCGATTAGTTGTAGAATTATTAGTAAACATGGGATATGGTGGATCATTTGAAGACGCAGGAAAAGCTATAGGGAAAAGTGGAGATGAAGGCATTGACGGAATTATAAAAGAAGATAAGCTTGGTTTAGATGCAATATATATCCAGGCAAAGAGATGGACAAATCCAGTTAGTCGGCCGGATATTCAGAAATTTGCTGGAGCTCTTTTGGGGAAAAAAGCTAAGAAAGGGGTCTTTATAACCACTTCAACATTTTCTGAAAGTGCCATTGAATATGCAAGGAATATAGAAAATAAAATTATTCTTGTTGATGGTGAACAATTAACAAAGTACATGGTAGATAATGGAGTTGGAGTATCTGAGATAACGTCATATAAGATTAAAAAAATTGATTTAGATTATTTTACTGAAGAGTAGAAAATACAGATAAAATTAATATTTTTTAGTTAAAATATTAGGGAGGTGCTTATGTCATTTATTGATGCAAATGAAATAAGTTTACAGAAATTATTAAATCAATCGACAGAGGTTTTTAAATTACCTTTATATCAAAGACCTTATGCATGGACCAAAGACCAGTGGGCAGATTTATTAGAAGACATTCTTTCATTACCTAAGGATGGTAGCCATTTTTTTGGAGCTATTGTAGTAGTACCTACGCAAGAGCCAAATCATGGAATAAAATCATTTTATGTTATTGATGGCCAACAAAGATTAGCTACAATATTAATTTGGCTTTCTGCAATAAGAGATAAAATGAAAGAGAAAAATGATGGACTGGCGAAATTTATAAATAAAAGTTTTTTATTCTCTAATACTTTTTGGAATGGTAAAACAATTTCCTTTCCAAAATTCGAATTGGGGGAATATGATAGTAAACATTTAAAAAATATACTAGAAGGAAATGCGAAAGAGGAAGAACATCCTATTTACAAATGTTATGAATTTTATAAAAATGCAAAATATTCAGATGATATTTGGACAATAATATTAGAGAATATATTTATTGTTCATATTAATGCTCACGATTATTTTAATGCATTTAAATTGTTTGAAACTTTAAATGATAGAGGGTTAGAGCTCTCGGCTGCAGATTTAATTAAAAACTATTTATTGATGAATACATCCACAAATAAAGATATCTTCAATAATTGTATTAATGAATGGGAGGAAATGTTTCAGAAAATAAGAGACAAAAGTCCAGTAAAGTTTATCCGGCGATATATGCTGGCAAATTATAAAGGAAAATTTTCTGAAAGTAATCTATATAAACATGTAAGAAGTCGGTTGGAAAATAATATTCCTGATCAATATTTACAGTTTGCTAAAGAATTAAATTTTAGTTCCTCAATATATAAAAAGATTTTTGACAGCTCATTCGATGATAAAAAAATTAACAAAAAATTAGATGAGTTAAAAACAGTTGAAGTATCCCCAAGTTTTACATTACTAATTAAAATTATGCCTCTTTATGAAGAAGATAAGAAATCTAGAAGGAATGATATCTTGAAGATTATGGATATGATCGAAGCCTTTCATATTAGATGGGGTATTTGTGGTCAATCAACCGGTAGATTAGATCAAATATATAATGAAATTTGTAATGGATTAGGACAGAAAAAATTCGAAGAATATTTAGCTTATATTGAGGGGAAATTATCTCGTTATGTTAAAGAGAATGTCGATGACGAAATATTTAAACGTAATTTTGCATCAAGGAATTTTAAATTTGGAGAACAACGCACAAAATATATTTTGTGGAAACTATTTGATCCTTCTGGCGAAACAATATTGGATATTAATGAAATTGAAACAGAACATATCATGCCTCAAACAATGAGTGAACAATGGATAGATTGTTTGCAGAATCAAACCGGGAAGGATAAAAATCAAATTATTGCATTGCATGAAGAGATGATTAACAAAATTGGAAATTTAACAATTATAAAACAAGCTTGGAACAGAAGTATGTCAAATCGTATGTTTATACAGAAAAAAATTGATTATAGAAAATCTAATCTTCCTATAAACGAAGAATTAAAAGATAAGGAAAAATGGGTATTTGACGATATTAAAAGTAGAAGTAAAGATTTTTCAGAAAAGGCAGTGGAAATATGGAAATGGGAAGGAGAACCAATAATTGATCCAACCACAATTAGAAAACCAATCGGAGAAGAACGTAAGGAATTTTGGAAAGAATTACTAAAAATCAGCAATGAAAAGACATGGCGACATGCGAATTGTAAACCGAGCGAAAATAGTAGTACAAGTGGAGGGTCTGGTCTTGGCGGAATTGTATATTATTACTCGATAACTTTAAATTATGGATCGATAGGGGTCTATATTAATAGAGGAGATAAAAAAGAGAATCACTTTATTTTTGAAGTGCTGTCTGAAAACAAAAAAGCCATTGAAGAAATATTTAATAATTCTTTAACATGGGACAGCTCATCAAATACAAAATCATGCATTATTTTTAGAAAATATGAATATGGTAGATTGATGGACAAAGAAAATTGGATGAAGCTTCAAAATGATATGGTAGATGGTATGTGTAGGCTAATTGAAGCGATTGATAAATATCTGGATAAAATTGCAATTGAAAATAAAGAGTATAAGAAATTAATAGATGATAAAAATAGAATAGCCAAAGGATATGTATTAAGATTAGATTTTTGGAAAAGTTTATTAGAACGTAGAAAAAATTCGACAAACGTTTATGAAGATATATCTCCCAGTACTAATAATTTTATTGGAAAAGAAGCTGGGAAGAGGGGGCTATATTTTTATTTTACAATTACTAATAATTTTGGTCAAGTTAGGTTATATATCGATAGAGGGAAAGATAAAAAGGAAGAAAATAAGAAAATATTTGATAGTTTATATGAACATAAAAAGGAAATGGAAGACACTTTTGGTGAAGAATTAAGCTGGGAAAGAAAGGATACTCAAATCTTTTCCGAGATACGTAAAAGATATAGTTTTTCTACTCTTGATGATAAAGCAACATGGGGTGAGATACAGAAAAAAATGATTGAAGGGATGGTTAAATTAGAGGAAGCTTTTAGAAAATGTATTATTGAATTAGAAATTTAATATACAAATGAAATGACCGTACGATCCTTAAATAACAAATAGACACATCCCCTTTTCTATAAGCCCCCTTTTCTATAAGGTATTAACCGAGGTATAGTATCGAGGATTAAAGTGTGCCAAACTATCCCCTGTCACATATATAAAAGGAGAAAGTAAAATGTCTAATGATTTAATATCTTTCGAAGAAAGGGTTAATGATTGGCAAATTATTCATCCAAGGCAATGGATAGCTACAACCAATAGAAACGACGTAACTAATTTTTTATCTACCAAAACTGAGGAAATAGTAGAATCTCAAGTTGAAGCAGCAAATGCTATTATTATTAGTCAAGCTCGGATAGCGGACAAAATAGATATAGCAACCAGAGAGATAACTGAAGGTTTTCAGGAACTTCAGGCTACTTTTGACTGGGGGTTTACAGAATTAATCTGGCAAATTGAACAAGAAAGAGAAGTGCTTAAAGATATTTTAAAAGTGCTCCAGGCACCGCTAGATACCCAAGCTAAGGAGTTAAAAAAAAGAGCTGAATACGCTTATCGAAATGGCTGGATCGATGATGCACTTAAAGATTTTTTAGAATCTGAGAAGAAAAATAGGTATGATTTTACCATACACCAGAATTTAGGGAATATTTATCTGTTTAAAAAGAAAGACCAAGATAAGGCTTTGGAATACTATGAGAAGGCAGTAAAATATGCTGCTCCAAAATCCTCATACTATACTAATATTTCCCTTCTTCATAAAGGATTAGTAAAATATCTTCAAAAAGATTTTAAGGAAGCTTATAATACAACATTAAGGGCAATTGAATTATCCCCGGATTTTTATGAAGCACATTACCAACACGCACAATATTGTGCGAATATTGGAAAATATGATGAGGCAATTAAGCATCTTAAAAAGGCTATTGTTGAAGGAGATAAATATTATTGTGTGAAAGCAGATTCAGAAAAAGATTTTAATGTGATGAAAGAACAGTTGAATTCACTGTTTAAGGAATTACAGATTAATGCTCAAAATCAAGTTACTATTGAATTAGGAGAGGTAGTTCGATTAATTGATAGAGCAAAATCATATTATAATCTTCCTGTAATTGACAACTTTAAGGTTGCCCAAACCAAATTAGAAGAAGCAACAGTTTTTATTACAAGAGGAAGTTTTTTTGACTGTCATGATGCAGCTCGAAAAATATTTGTAGGATTAAAAACAGCATTAGATTTTTCGGTTGAATATTTGTTAAACGAAATTATAAAATTACAAAATGAAATTAATACATCAAAAAATGATGGAGAAAAAAAATAAATAGCTCTATCAGTACAAATGTTGTTAGTTGGGTTAGTGCTATTATTTTTTTTATTCTTTATGCAGGTGTCATATCACCATTTTTTCCAGCAAACAAAAAACTGACCATTGTACTTTTTTTAGCAGGTGTGAGCATGTTTGTTTCCCCCTTTTTTGTGTATAGTGCCGTAAAAAAGCTTCTCTCTGATTACGATGAGCGAAACCGCTCGCTTCAAATTGCCCCCTTAGAAACAAGAAAAAGTGAACTTGAGAATAAGCTTTTAAAAGCTAAAGATAAACAGAATGAATTTTATACAAATATGGAAGAAGAGTTGAAAAACGAAAAAGATCCAGAAAAATTAGAAACATTGCTCCAAAAAAAGTATATGTCTATTCTCGGATTAATAATAATAACGAAAACAGGGAAAGAAAGCAAAAAAGAAAACTTTACGTTAGATATTCAAGAGTTGGAAGAATACCTTAGGCAAAAGAAGAGAGTTAGGAATGAAACACAGTGAAAGAAATCAAATGAAAAGATAAAGGTTCAAAATTATTTTGATGATAGGAGAGAGAAAATAAAAAAAAAGGAGAAAGATAAATTCAAAATTGATGAAGCCCTGGATATATTGGATAGAATGATAAAAAAAGATTTGGATAGAGATAAAAAAGATAGAACGAGTTTATAATTCACTTGCTCCTTCACGGAAAGAAAAGAAACAGAAAAGAGGCTCTTCGATTCTTAGAAAGAAAACCTTAATAAGGGAAGGGTAAAAGATAATTAAAAACTCTTTAAGACAAAACAAGGGGACGGTTGTACTAGCTCAATAATTCAGTAACCTTTAGCGGGAAATCTATGGGATTAGTGGAGTTTTTTAATCGGATGGTTGAGGCTTTAGGTATTACTATAGATAGACGTCCTAAAGGAAGACCTTGTAAAAGGGAAAATTAAAACAAAACATAGGAAAAATAGGATGTGTCCCTATTTAAAATAAAAAGAAACCAAAGTTATCTCGAAATGAAAGAAATAAAAATATTTCTTTTGTAA
>Ga0180009_10001318_pt1 | contig 30779 bp, 24 predicted proteins | sample OS_PC_MetaG_FD_123537 | JGI IMG/M metagenome (GOLD analysis project Ga0180009, IMG submission 123537) | Groundwater microbial communities from the Aspo Hard Rock Laboratory (HRL) deep subsurface site, Sweden - OS_PC_MetaG | ecosystem: Environmental > Aquatic > Deep subsurface > Groundwater...
ATTCAATTCGGGTCAGGGCCATCTCGGGAACTTTTCTCATCAGCTGCTGACTGTTCTGGCTGCTGAATTTTAAAAACTTTCGGTAAATCTCGGGATGCTTTTCCAGAAACTTGAAAAACGGCTCGATTGGGATTTCTACCAGCGTCACCTCACCTTCGGTCACTGCTCTGACAGCATAAGTCTGTTCACTGAAGATTGCAAAAATACCAAAAAACTCTCCTTCCGTGGCAATTCTTAAAATCATCTCCTGCCCCGGCTTCAAGCTTCTGATTACTTTAACCAAACCCTTATTTACAAATGTAAATTTGGTGGCAACATCCCCCTGTTCGAATATGACCTCGTTTTTCTTGAGTGTTCGAATGGTGGTTAATTTTGAAAGCTCCAATAACATTTCGTGGCCAAGGTCCTTAAACAACTCCAATGTCTTTAGTGTGGCAACTCTGATCTCATGATCGAATTTCTTATTGGCCGGTGAGATTTTCATAGGGAAGTGCGTTTTGGGTTTTTGACTGTCGTATATTGAAAATACTAGAACTTTTTTCCAGGGGAGATCCTGTCATGAAATATGATCGGTGATGGATCAGCCTTGAAGCGCCTGAATATCAGCTTCTTAATAAACTTCGGATTACCTTTTTTAGAAGATATATGATCTCAAACAATAAATCAATGAATTGTGTCAAAATTTAAATGATTTATTGGCCTCTGTTTTTAAAAATTTATGAATTCAGCATAGTAAAAAAAAACATAGAATTTCAACTGTTTTTTTTTTGTTTTTCCAAACCTTACCTAATTTTTCAAGGATAGAAAATGGGGGATTGAGAACCCTGCGTGGATGAGAAAGGGGAAAACGGGTTAAAAGCCATTAAAAAATAAATATAACAATAGATTAAAAAACCTAAAAATTTGCTGAAATACTGCAGTCCCCTTTCATACCATCTAACCTCGGACCGCGGCGCAGATTGGGTTTTCTGGAAATTTACAGATAGTGAACGTTCGTTTCAGAAATGGCAAATACGAACCCCCGGTTTTTTCCGGTTATTGATGGAAACTTGGGTTTTGTCTGTTTAGTCCTGGACGGTTTAGTGCAAAACAGGGGAAATTTTACATGGAGAAAGCGGACGTTGATGAGATGATCGACCTAACGGTGAGAAGGGGTATAGAGTATTCATTTAATAGATTCGACGATTCGCACAAAGCACCGGGAAGTTTTATGAAAATGGGGAAGAACAACGATCCGCAGGAAGGTTCAAGCCAGGTTCGGATAAACTGGTTTCCGGGTCATATGGCCAAGGCCATGCGTGATGTACGGCTTAAAATCAGTAAGGTGGATCTGGTTCTGGAAATTCGGGATGCGCGTATTCCTTTAGCTTCAGGAAATCCTGCGCTGGAAAAGCTGTTGCATCAAAAGCTCCACCTGATTGTTTTCAATAAGGCCAATCTGGCGGATAAGGCCAATATTCGTCTTTGGCAGAGCTGGTTCGCCCGGCGAAAAGAGCAGGTCCTCTTTCTGGATGCCTTTGATATGAAATCAATAAAATCATTATCAAAAATGGCTCATGCAGTGACGCAGCAGAAATGGCAGAAGTTCATCAGCAAGGGCATTCACCCCCCCCCCCTGCGGATGATGCTGCTGGGAATTCCGAATACGGGCAAGTCGACCATTATCAATCGATTAACCAAGCGAAAAGCGGCCAACACGGGTGATCGGCCGGGCGTGACGCGAGCGCAGGAGTGGATTGTCCTTGGGAAGGACATGGAGTTGCTCGATACTCCAGGAATCATGCCACCCAGGATTGAAACTGAGCAGGAAGGGCTATGGCTCTGCGCGATTCATGCCATTAAAGATCAGATCATCGGTGAAGAGAAGGTCGCGGCATTTGTGGTCGACCACTTGCAAAAGGCTGCCACACCCGAATTTTTTCAGCGTTATCAATTGGATAATTCTGAAATACGCGAGAGTCAGGAGCTGCTGCTGAGAATTGGCGCCAAACTGAATTTTAAAGAAAAAGGGGGGGGCGTCGATTACGTCAAAACGTGCAGTCAGGTGCTGCATGATTTCAGGCTGGGACTGCTGGGCGCATGCAGTTTCGAAAAACCGCCGGATGATTGAGCTGTTTCCCGGACAGTTTTGTTGGCCAGTGGCTTGTGTCGAAAAAGTCGACACTGGGCGACTCGATTGGAAATCGTATCGCGTCCGTCTGGTTTCTCTGTTGTTTTAGATAGAGACCGGTTATTATCATCGCAGTTGGCGGATTCTGATGATTTTGGATGCGTGAGTGACATCGCAGTGGATTAACTATCATGACTAAAACTGGCTAGCTAGAAACTTACCGGAGGGGGTTTTGGCCCGGGAGATGACCCTTAAATAAATATAGAATATCGTTCTGAAAAACTGACAGGCCCAGGAGCCTTCTGTTTTTGGTTACACCTTTGTTAACGTTATATTGACTCAAGAAAATGGAAAAAGATAAAAAACAAAAAAATAGGAGAGAGCGGGGAGAGTTTGACCTTAAACCGATAGCTGATGATGCTACTTTCCGCTTTTCCTGCCACCCCGGGATCTCATGTTTCAATGCCTGCTGTCATGAGATCGATGTTGTCCTGACACCGTTTGATGTATTGCGGTTGAAGAAAAAACTGGGCATTCGTTCCGATGAATTTCTGGTAAAGTACACCACCATGCAGACCTATAAGGATTCAGAAATTCCTTTGCTGAAACTGACTGTGAAGGATGAAAAACGCAGACAGTGTATCTTTCTGGGGGAGGAGGGGTGTTCTATGTATGAATGCCGGCCAACTGTCTGCCGGAACTATCCGACAGGCGTGGCAACCCAGGATCCGACTGCGGGTCAAAGCGCGCAACCCTTTTTCATCATTGAAGAGGATATGTGCCAGGGGCACTTTGAGGGCCAGAATTGGTCTATCCCGGAATGGAAAGCCAATCAGGGGGTGGCCGAACTGGATGAACTCAATAAACCCTGGCTCGAAATGATTCCGCGATTGAAGTCTCTGAGATTAAAAGATGATAAAGATCAAAAATTGAATATCTTTATCATGGTGAGTTTCGACCAGGATACCTTTCGCAGTTTTGTTTTTGAGAGTTCTTTTCTGGAACGTTTTGAAGTTAGCCAGGCGACAGCAGACTTGATCAGGAAGGATGACGATGAATTGTTGAAATTTGGCTTTAAATGGCTCGAATTTGTGCTTTTCGGGGAAGGTCCCATTCGTCCCAGGAAGCATTAAGGAAAGCTGTTTGCACGATTTATGGAAAAATAACGGGATTTACATGTAAATCCTTGATTTATGTCAGTCAACCTTGCTTGACATGGTTATTTACTTTAGTAAAATAAAGTCTGTTTTTTGTAGGTCGAAGTTGGATCACAACAAAAGTGCAAAAACCATAAAGAATTGTTTTATAAACCATTTTTGCAAAACGAGAACTCTTCTAGGAGAATTGAAATGCCAAGTTTTGTAATTGCAGAAAAATGCGACGGTTGTAAAGGCCAGGACAAAACCGCTTGTATGTATATTTGTCCTCATGACCTGATGACCCTGGACATGGAAAAATTGAAAGCATACAACCAGGAACCGGTTCAATGCTGGGAATGTTATAATTGTGTAAAGATTTGCCCGCAGCAGGCAATCGAAGTAAGGTGCTATGCTGACTTCGCACCTCTTGGAGCCTCATGTATCCCGATGAGAGGAACGGATACGATTATGTGGACGGTCAAATTTCGCGATGGCATGATCAAGAGATTCAAGTTCCCGATTCGAACCGTCGAGGAAGGACAACTGTCAATCACTGCCGGCGTTCAGGATGTTAAGGTTGACGTCAGCAAGATTAAAGAGCAGGGGTTGTACACACAGCAGGCCGCAGGCGTAGCTTATTCCGTTCCGGCATAACTGCTTATATGAAATATTTGATTTCACCGCTTATTTTACTCATTACAACATTTTAGGAGTGTTAGCGTAATGGAACCCAAAATTAATAATTTTGAGCATATTGAAAAGCCGGAAATCGTCGTCCACGAGACAGACGTTCTGATTATCGGTGGTGGTATGGCAGCTTGTGGTGCAGCTTATGAAGCAGACAAATGGGCCAGCCCGCAGGGCATTAAGGTGACCATGGTGGACAAAGCAGCTGTTGATCGAAGCGGCGCCGTCGCAATGGGACTTTCTGCTATTAATACCTACGTTGGCGAGAACAACGCCGCTGATTACGTAAAATATGTCCGTCAGGACTTGATGGGAATCACCCGTGAAGACCTGGTTTATGACCTGGCTCGCTGGGTGGATGACTCTGTTCATCTCTTCGAAGACTGGGGCCTGCCCATCTGGAAAAAAGGAGATGCAGGTGAATCACTGGACGGCCATCAGGCTGCCAAAGAAGGCAAACCGTCTCTGCGGGATGGTGGCAAGCCGGTTCGTTCCGGTAAATGGCAAATCATGATCAACGGTGAGTCTTACAAAGTCGTTGTGGGTGAGGCCGGGAAAGCTGCTCTGGAAGCTAACCGAATTGCTACGGGTGTTGAACAGAACCTGTTTGAGCGTGTTTTTATCATCAAAGTCCTGAATGACAAGGACGATCCAACGAAGGTTGCTGGTGCTGTCGGTTTCAGCGTCAGAGAGCACAAGCTCTATATCTTCAAATGCAAGACCGCTCTGCTGGGTTGTGGTGGCTGTGTGAACTTTTTCAGGGGTCGAGCGACTGCAGAAGGTCAGGGTCGCGCATGGTTTCCTGTCTGGAACTCCGGTTCAAACTACGCCATGGGTGCTGAAGCCGGTGCTGAATTGGTGCTGATGGAAAACCGCTTCGTCCCGGCTCGTTTCAAGGACGGTTATGGTCCTGTCGGTGCTTGGTTTCTGCTGTTTAAAGCCAAGGCGACCAACGCTCTGGGTGAAGATTACTGTGTCACAAACGAAGCAGAAGCCAGAAAATACTATGGCAAGTATGTTGATGCAATTGGAACCTGTATGCGGAACCACATGATGATTATCGACATGAAAGCCGGTAAGGGTCCGATCAAGATTCATACGGATGTCGCTCTGCAGAAATTGGGCGAAACGCTGGACAAAAAAGCCATGAAACATCTGGAAGCGGAAGCTTGGGAAGATTTCCTGGATATTTCCATTTCTCAGGCAGGTGTTTGGGCTGCCAACAACATGGCCCCTGAAAAGGTTCCTTCTGAACTGATGCCGTCTGAGCCTTATATGCTCGGTTCACATGCTGGCTGCGCCGGTCTGTGGGTGAGTGGTCCTGGCGATTTCGGTCCTGCAGAATACTTCTGGGGATACAACCGGATGACAACTGTCAAAGGTCTGTTTACAGCTGGTGATGGTGCAGGTGCTTCCGGTCATAAGTTCTCCTCCGGTTCACATGCAGAAGGTCGCGTTGCTGGTAAAATGATGGTGGCTTACTGCATGGACAATCCTGCCATGCCTGAATTTGCTGAATCAACAGATGAACTGGCAGCTGAAGTGTACCTCCCGATGGAAACATATGCCAAGTTCAGTGGCTACACCACTGATCCTGACATTAACCCCGAGTACATCCGTCCCGCTATGGTGCAGCAACGTCTGCAGAAAATCATGGATGAGTACGCAGGTGGTACCAGTACTTATTACATGACCAGTAAGACCATGCTGGAAGAGGGTCTGAGGTATCTGGAGATGTTGAAGGAAGACGAACAGCATATGTGTGCAGCTGACCGTCATGAGCTGCTGCGGGCCTGGGAAAATCATCACAGAATCGTTGCTGCTGAAGCCCATGCACAACACATTCTGTTCAGAGAGGAAACACGTTATCCAGGTTACTATTATCGTGGCGATTTTCTGGCCATTGATGATGATAACTGGAAGTGTTTCACCAACTCAACCTATGATAAGAACACTCGGGAATGGAAAGTTTTCAAGCGTGACTATCATCAGATCATCCCTGCTTAGTCCAGAGCATTCTGGAACGGTATCTGATTCCGCATTCTTCGTTTAGAGGCGGTCAGATGCCTGTTTGAAAGAGATGGCAGAGTGGTGATGGGGCTTCATGTCAATCACCGCTCTGTTTTTACCGTGAGATGATAACCTCTAGAAGTTCACTCCGGAAGTAAAATATTTTGTTTCCACCGGTTAAACGGTGTTTAATCGTGTTATGCAAAAGAATTATTCACAATATTTGACTATCCGATCCAACACAAGGGAATTGAATGGCAGAACAAAAAGGAAAAATATTAGTTATCGGTGGCGGAATCAGTGGCATCACGACAGCCCTGGAAGCGGCCGAGGTCGGTTATGAAGTAATTCTGGTTGAAAAAAATCCAACCCTTGGAGGTCGCGTTTCCAGGTTTTATCAATATTTCCCAAAACTGTGCCCTCCCCTTTGCGGACTGGAAATCAACTTTAAGAGACTGAAACCGAACCCTTATATCCAGACACTGACCAGCTCAGAAGTTGATTCGATTTCCGGTACACCCGGAAACTACAAGGTAAAAATCAAAACAAGCCCTACCTACGTCAATGAAAAATGTGTCATCTGCGGGAAATGCACAGATGTTTGTCCCTCTGAACGAGATAACGACCACAATTATGGGATGGATAAGACCAAAGCGATTTATATTCCCCATAGAATGGCCTATCCCGCCCGTTATGTCATCGACAGGGAAGCATGCGAACCCAACTGCAGCAAATGCGCTGAGGTATGTGAATACGATGCGATTGACCTGCAGATGCAGACCAAGATAACCGAGATTGATGCTGCCGCCATTGTTTATGCGACTGGATGGAGACCCTACGATGCCACAAAGATTGAAAATCTGGGATTCGGCAAGGTTCAGAATGTGATCAATAATGTCATGATGGAGCGTCTCGCCCATTTCCAGGGGCCGACTCAGGGCCAGATTCTGCGGCCATCCGACAACAAGAAGATCGAATCAGTTGCTTTTGTCCAATGTGCCGGGTCCAGGGATGAAAATCACTTGCCTTACTGTTCATCCATCTGCTGTCTCGCTTCATTGAAGCAGGCTCGCTATATCCGGGAGTCTATTCCCGATGCGAAAATTTATATTTTTTACATTGATATCCGTTCCCCAGGCAAATATGAAGATTTTGCCGCAGCGGTTCAAAAGGACAAGAATATTTTCATGATCAAGGGAAAAGTTGCTAAGGTGACCCAGGGAAAGGATAACCGCGTTTTTGTCGAAGCTGAAGATATTCTGCATGGTGGTAAAGTCAATCTGGAAGTGGACATGGTTGTTTTGGCAACAGGGATGGAATCCAGTCTCAAAGGCGTACCGCAACCGGATGCGGTGCAGTTGGATGAAAACAGCTTTGTCGCACCAAATATGCAGATCAACGGGATCCTGTCCGCAGGCGTGGCAAAATTCCCAGGCGATGTTAACAGCTCAATTCAAGATTCAACCGGAGCAGCTTTAAAAGCGATTCAAACTGTAGTGGGGAATTAAAACATGGAAAAAAAGACTGGAGTTTATATTTGTTCTGGATGCGATATTGATAAAGCCGTAGATACAGCAGAACTGGAAAAAGTTGCGACGAAAGAGTACAAAGTGCCGTTCTGCAAAACTCATCCTTTCCTGTGCAGTCAAGAAGGTATACAGCTTTTAAAAGACGACCAGAAAAATGAAGGTGTTAATTGTTTTGTTATTGCAGCCTGTTCGAAGCGGTATCATCAATCCGATTTCGATATGGGTCCGGATACGATTGTTATCAGGGCGCCAATCCGAGAGCAGGTCGCCTGGATACTCGAACCCCGGGATGCAGAGGGGAAGGTTAACGAAGATACGCAGATGGCCGCGGCAGACTATCTCCGCATGTATACATCGACCGTCCGCGTGACACATGTGCCGGAGCCGTATCTGCAGGAAAAGACAGATAAAAGCATTGCTGTGATTGGTGGTGGTGTTGCGGGGATGACAGCAGCTGTGGAAGCTGCCAAGGCAGGGTATCAGGTCAATTTGATTGAAAAAGAGGATCACCTGGGCGGATTTGCGCTCAGCTACAAGAGTATCATTCCGACCGAACCCCCCTTTGAAAATCTGATGTCCAACAATATCTCAGGCATTATTGCTGAAACAGAAGGGCTGAAAAATATCACCATTCATAAGTCGAGTACTGTTGCTTCAATTGCAGGGGAACCGGGGGCATTTCAGGTTAAGCTGAATAACGCCGCAGGGACTGAATTTCCCGCAGGCGCGGTTGTGATGGCCAGCGGGGCGACTCCTTATGATGCCAGCAAACTGACCGATCTGGGAATCGCTCATGACAACGTCATCAGCAGCATCGAATTCGAAGAGATGGCCAAAACCGGGGCCATTACCCGCAAGGATGGTAAGCCTGCAAAAAGTGTTGTTTTTATCCAGTGTGCCGGATCTCGTGATGAAAAACATCTGCCCTACTGCTCAACCACCTGCTGTATGACTTCACTCAAGCAGGCGGCCTATGTCCGGGAACTGGACAGTGAGGCCAAAGCGATTATCGTTTACCGCGATATGAGAACCCCGGGGCAGTATGAGGCGTTTTACAGGAAACAGCAGGACGACCCCGGTGTTTTTATGACAAAAGGGACTGTCGTGGCTGTCAATGAAGATCCAGATAAGCGGATCAGCGTTGATGTTGATGAATCCCTGCTCGGTGACAAAATTCAGATTCAGGCCGATCTGGTTGTTCTGGCGCTGGGTCAGGTGCCATCTACGCTGCAGGAGGGTTCAATCCTCAATCTGAAATATCGTCAGGGACCGGATCTGCCGGATTTAAAGTATGGTTATCCCGATTCCCATTTTATCTGCTTCCCCTATGAGAGCCGCAGAACCGGGATCTATGCTGCAGGAACGGTGCGGCAACCAATGGATAATAATTTTGCCGTTCGGGATGCTACCGGCGCTGCCCTGAAAGCGATACAGGCGGTTGAAATGACCGTACTGGGCAAACGGCTGCACCCCAGATCAGGTGATTTGACGTTTATGTCTCCGGATCTGTCTCGCTGTACGGACTGTAAACGGTGTACTGAAGAGTGTCCGTTTGGCGCTATTGAGGAGAACGAAAAAGGGACCCCGCTGCCGAAATCGGCCCGTTGCCGATCCTGTGGTATCTGCATGGGCGCCTGCCCGGAACGGGTCATCTCCTTTGCCGATTACAGCATATCCATCCTCTCTGAAATGATTAAAAACATCGAGATTCCCGAAGAGGATGAAGAAAAACCAAGGATCATTGCCTTTATCTGTGAAAATGATGCCATGCCGGCTTTGGAACAACTTGCCATGAACCGGGATCGGGTCAGCCCCTATGTCCGGTTTATTCCCCTGCGCTGCCTGGGCGGTAACAACCTGGTTTTTGTCTCGGATGCGCTCTCAGCTGGAATCGATGGTATGATGTACCTTGGCTGCAAATATGGTGACGATTATCAATGCCATTTCATTAAGGGAAGTGAACTGTGTAATGAGCGGCTGGGTAAGGTTCAGGAAACCATTGGTCGCTTGAGCCTGGAGGCGGAACGGATTCAACAGTTTGAAGTCAGCATGAATGATGCCCCCATGCTGCCAAAACTGATTGATGAATTTATGGCGGAGTTGGAAGATTACGGACCCAATCCGTTCAAGGGCATGTAGCGCTTGAATTTATGGTTGAACACTCACGGCCACCGCACAGAAACTGTCTGGTGGCTACTGTTATCTGACAATCTGATGCAGATTGCATATCGCTGAGTGATTTCTCTTATAAAGAAAGATTGTCAAAAGTCAAACAAATGGAGGGTTTACGAATGTCAGACCGAGTACTAGTCAATGCGGATTTGAAATTTGTACAGGACGTAATGAAAGCGGGTGGTGGTGATCTGAATAAATGCTATCAATGCTCAACCTGCACCGTCGCCTGTCCGCTAACTCCTGAAGGGGCTCCGTTTCCCAGAAAGGAAATGATTTCGGCACAATGGGGGATTAAAGACAAGTTAATCAAGAATATGGATCCCTGGTTGTGCTTTCATTGTAACGACTGCCAAGATCAATGCCCGAGGGGAGCAAAGCCGGGTGATGTCATGGCAGCGATTCGAAATATGGTTATTGCAGAGATTTCAGTTCCATCGTTTATCTCTAAAGCGACTGCTTCGCTTTCCGGCTCAATCGGTCTTTTGCTGATTCCGATGATTATAATTGCAGCAGTTATTTTTGCTGTCAAAGAGCCCAATCTGGCTGAAGGGCAGATTATTTTTTCAAGGATGTTGCCGGTCACATTTATTGACCTGATTTTTGTGCCGACAGCTCTCTTTGCTCTTTTTACAGGGTTTTTAAGTATTAAAAAACTGATTGGGGGTCTGAAAGAAGCGTATCCACCGGGACCGGATGGAGAACCTTTGGGCGAAGCATTGATCAATGTGTTGAAAGATATCATGACACACAAGGATTTCAAAGAGTGTGGAATTAACGCGCCGAGAAATATCGCCCACATGGCTTTGTTTTATGGAATGATTGGTCTTGCGATCACTACGGCTTGTGTTGTGGTAATTCACTATGGAAACCTGTTTTTCGGGTGGTTTGGCTATGATACACCGCTACCGTTTTTTCACCCTGTGAAACTTCTAGGTAATATCAGTGCCTTGGCAGCCGTTACGGGTATTTTTCTGATTGCCGGTCGCAGAATGACCAGTGACATCATCGGCAATACTGTCTTTTTTGAATGGATGCTAATCACAGACATTCTGCTCATCATCGTAACCGGGATTCTGGCTCAGGTTATCAGAGTTGCTGGAATATACCCGCTGGCTTATATCGTCTACTACTGTCATCTTGTTTTTGTCTTTTTCCTTTTCGCTTACGCGCCCCATTCCAAAATGGGACATATGTTCTACCGGACAGCGGCACTGGTCTACTCGAGGTATTCAGGTCGCAGCAAAAGCGTTGGTGTAAATCTGCTGGAAATGACCAAACAAGAGTTGCCTGAAAAGACATAGGACACTCTCTTTTATATTATTATATATTGTATAACCAGAGTTGTTCCACAGTCTTTTTTATTAATGAGGGGGGCCGCGGAAATTCACCGCTGTCAATTTAAAAAAAATACAAAGGGAGAAAAAAGATATGTCAAATTTAATTCCTCCACATGGTGGAAAAGGATTGGTTTGCGCACTGTTGGAAGGTGCTCAACTTGAAGCAGAAAAAAAGAAAGCAGCTGGACTGAAGAAAATTACCATCTCAGGCCGGGAAAATGGTGACCTGATCATGATGGGTATCGGTGGTTTCAGCCCCTTGAAAGGTTTTATGGGTAAAGCGGACTGGAAAAGTGTCTGCGAAAATTATCTGCTTGCAGATGGAACTTTCTGGCCAATCCCGGCTACTTTGTCTGCTACCAAGGAAGATGCGGCCGCCATTAAAATCGGTGAAGAAATTGCTCTGGTCAATAAGGACGGGGTAACCATGGCAACCATGAAGGTGGAAGAAAAGTATGAAATGACCGATGCTGACAAGCGCTGGGAATGTGAAAAATGCTACTTGGGTGAAGGTGATGACAGCGTTGGCGGCAACTTCTGGAAAAAAGCCATGGAAGACCATCCTGGCGTGCAGATGGTTATGGCACAGAAAGACATAAATCTGGCCGGCCCTGTCAAAGTTCTCAGCGAAGGCGATTTCCGCGAGAGATTCCCTGGCGTATACATGTCACCGGCTGAAAGCCGCAAGATTTTTGAAGACAAGGGCTGGAAAACTATTGCTGCCCTGCAGTTGAGGAACCCGATGCATCGTTCCCATGAACATCTGGCGAAAATCGCTGTCGATGTTTGCGACGGTGTCTTCATCCATTCACTGGTCGGTTCTCTGAAACCCGGTGATATTCCGGCAGAAGTGCGAATCGAGTGTATCGATGCGTTGATTGAAGGCTATTTTGTCAAGGATAACATCGTCCAGGGGGGGTATCCCCTGGATATGCGGTATGCAGGCCCCAGAGAGGCGCTTCTGCATGCCACTTTCAGGCAGAACTACGGTGTCTCCAGAATGATCATCGGTCGTGACCATGCCGGTGTCGGCGATTTCTACGGCCTGTTTGAAGCCCAGACGATTTTTGACAAGATTCCGCAACCGAAAGAAGACGGCAAACGGCTTCTCTGTACACCGTTGAAGATTGACTGGACATTCTACTGCTATAAGTGCGACGGCATGGCCTCTCTCAGGACATGTCCGCATACGGATGCAGATCGTGTCAAACTCAGTGGAACAAAACTGCGGAAAGCGCTGTCAGAAGGAACCGAGGTAGTGGATCATTTCGGCCGGGAAGAGGTGCTTGTTATTCTGCGCAAGTATTATGCAGGATTAACCGATAAGGTTGAAATTAAAACCCACGGAAAAAGTTAGTTGGTGATTCAACCACCAGTGGGGTCGTCACTCGGCTTTGGGTGTGTCCGGTGCTTGCGATGAAAACCAACCGCGAGACGGGCGCACCAGACAGGATCTGAAACAGCCCCCGGAAGGTTCTTTTTAAGACGAAATATGAGAATTTAAGGAGATTCTAATCATGACAGTATACGTAGTAGGGCACAAAAGCCCGGATACCGATTCTGTAACTTCCGCTATCGCTTACGCCGGCCTGAAAAAAGCTTTGGGTATGGACGCGGTTGCTGCCAGTCAGGGCGAACTCAACCCTGAAACCAAAATGGTATTGGATAAGTTCGGTTTTTCCGCTCCTGAGATAGTGACGGACGCTTCCGGGAAACAGGTGATTCTGGTTGACCACGGCGATCTGGCCCAGGCCCCTGATAATCTGGGGGACGGTGAACTGCTGGAGGTGGTTGATCATCACAAGGTGGGCGATATCACGACGAACAGTCCCATTTTTTTCTATACCAAACCAGTGGGCTGCACCGGTACTATCTTAAAAGAATTGTATGATATCAATAAGGTAAAAATTCCCGCCAATGTTGCCGGGATTATGCTCTGTGCAATTTTGAGTGATACCGTCATGTTCAAGTCACCAACCTGCACAGAAGCAGACAAGAAAGCCTGCGATGAGCTGGCAAAAGTAGCAGGTGTTGCGGATATGCAAGCACTGGCCATGGAAATGTTCAAAGCCAAATCGGCAGTTGCTGGTGTTTCGGCAAGAGATCTGCTGTTCCGCGATTACAAAGATTTTGATATGGGTGGTAAGAAAGTCGGTATCGGTCAGCTGGAACTCGTTGATCTCTCTCTGATCGAAGACGTTCGCGAAGACCTTTATAAAGCAGTGCAAGAAGTTAAAGCAGAAGGCCGACACTCTGTTTTCCTGATGCTGACCGATATCATGAAAGAGGGATCCGATCTGATGGTTGTCTCAGATGATCCCTCTGTTGTAGAAAAAGCTTTTGGCAAAAAACTGGAAGGGAAAACGGTTTGGGTTGATGGAATGATGAGCCGCAAGAAGCAGGCAGTCCCCCCTCTGCAGAAAGCTTTTGGTGGATAGAAGCAGCGATTGTTGCTTGAACTGTATTGCTGATCGCCCGCCATTCGGATTGATAGCGCCAGACGGGCGATTAAGACTGGAAAGACAAATGAATTTTCCGGGTCTGGGACAAAACAAGAGGCAGTTAAATGCCTCATTCGAATTAGGTCCGGATTACCAAGTGATGGGTTTCAACTGGAAGACTGACATAGAGTACAATATTTCAGCAACATATCACAATTGTCAGCTATGACGGATCAGCCATCGTCATTTAATCTTCTCATTTTGTGCTGCTTCTGCTATTGTTCATCTCCACTTTTAGACCATTCAGAACCATGCGAAGCAAAGCAGTATAGAATATCAACAGAATATTTGTTCGCGCCTCAGGCGTAAGGTAATTTTTTCATAAGATTAATTAGAATAATCTGGGAGGAAAAATGCAACTAACTGGATTGAAATACGGAAGACTTTTAATGGATGTCGTCGATTTCCCTGTAGCAAAAACGCTGACGGAAGATGCTACGAAAGAGGAAATTGAAGCAATGTTAAAAGAGTCCGGCAAAGTGGTAGTCAAACCGTCTTTTACGGGAAGTGCGGGTAAGAAAGGGAAAGCGGGACTGGTCAAAATTGTTGACAGTTATGCGGCTGCCGATGCTGCCCGGCAGGAACTTTTCTTTGCCAAATACAAGCAGGGAAATACGGAACACAAAGCGAAGGGTGTGACTTTTGAAGAGTTCGTCGCGTCTGATGCTGAAATGTATTTCAGTATCACCACATCGACTGTGACCAGAAAACCGGTTATGCTGTTGATTGTTGAGGGTGGCGTCGAGGTTGAGGATCTGCCGCCGGAAAAAAAGGCGATTGTTCCCTTTGATCCCCTGGAAGGACTGAAGGGATTTCATATTAACGATGCCCTGATCAAACTGGGATGCCCAAAGGCTTTCATCAGCCCCCTGGTTCAGCAATTGCCAAAATTGTGGGACCTGTATAACAACTACGGGCTGACCATGATTGAAATCAACCCGATCCGGATGAAGAAAGGGAAACGCCCCATGCCGGTAGCATGTGATGTCAAGGCGGCCTTCGATCAGGATGATCCGGCGCATACCCGTATCAAACTGCCGCCTGAGGTATTTGCAACTGAACTTACAGATTTCGAACGTGAAATCAACCAGTTGCGGACTTACCAGGGACAGAGTGATGTGGTTGAAATCAACCCCAAGGGGACGATCCTGCCATTCATGTTTGGTGGTGGTGCGAACAGCGCGGCAACAGAGGTTTTGGGTGACCGGGCGATCTTTTCATCAGACTTTGGTGGGAATCCTCCTTACCAGAAGATGAAAGAAATTGCCGATATCTCTTACCGACATTTTCTGAAACAGGCAAACATCGTCTCGATTATTGGTGGGAAAGCCAATAATACCGATATCTTTGTGACATTCAAAGCGATGCTGGATGCACTGAGGGAGAACATCAAGCTGAACCCGAACGTTCATGTAGTGATTGGCCGTGGTGGACCCCAGGTTGTTCAGGGTATGATTTACGCTCGCGATCTTCTCGACAGCCTCAAAGTCCCGTACAGAATGTTCGGATTTGACAGCAGTATGATCGGGGTTCTGAATTACACGCTGGAACTGGATGCCTGGCTGGAATCAAAGAAGAAAAAGGGCTGATCCAAAAAATTATCGAGAGAATCTGAAATTTCGATTCGAACAGATCTGAATCAAATATTTTGAACATGCTAATCAGAAAATATATCACTTTTTATTGGAGAAGCTATGAGCCAAACTAATCCGTTCCCCTACTATGTGGGAATAAATAGTCTAGAAGAGATAGCGAACAAAAAGACACGCTGCGTCGTGATGAATATTCTCGGCGGTGAGAGTCAGGGTGTTACCCCGACTTCACATGAATTCAGCGGTGGAAACATCGTGGCAGGTGTTCAGTATGGACGCTCCGGTGAGAAAATGGAAACAAAAATCGGGGATATCCCGGTATTTGGAAGTATCAAGGAAATCGTCGATGCAGGGATCGAATTTGACACCGGTGTTATCTATCTGCCGCCAACAGCTGTGGCAGCAGCAGCAGATGAACTGATCACCCACAACCCGAAACTGACCAAGATTGTTGTACTGACCGAAAAAGTGTCTGTCAAAGACTCTCAATTCATCAGAGCACTGGCCCAGAAAAACAAGATTGATGTCTTCGGTGGAAACTGCCTGGGTATCGGAAACTCCTGGGAACAGGTGCGTGTTGGTGGTGCCCTGGGTGGAAAATCCCCGGGGGAAAGCCTCATGAAGGGAAGTGTTGCCGTATACAGCAACTCCGGCAACTTCAGCACAACGATTCCTGAATACCTGAAAACCGGCGGTTGGGGAACATCAACGGTACTGAGCAGCGGGAAGGATCTCTATATCCAGTTTGCCCTGGCCGAATTCCTCTATGCTGCAGAGAATGATGCCCGCACAAAGGGTGTTTTTATGTACATCGAGCCGGGTGGATACTATGAAAAACAGGCCTTGGACTGGATCGAAGAGGGACTTTTCAAATTTACCAAGCCGATTGTCTGCTGTGTGACAGGTCGCTGGAAGGCCAATCTTTCCCGTGCGGTCGGTCATGCCGGTGCAATTGCCGGTGGTGGCGATGACGCCCTGGCGAAAGAGAAGTGGTTTGACACCTATTTTGGCGTGGGTGTGTTTAATACCGCCAAACCCAAGGTTTCAAAAAAGGGTGTTCGGATTGAGTCTATCCAGGACGCTCCGACAGCGATGACTGCTGTTATGAAAGAGATCGGTGTCAAACAGGATTTCCCGCCGACAGGAGACCTTAGCCTCAAACCCTGGTTTGTCAATGACCAGGAGTCTGGAATACCGGAAAAGCTGAAGTTGAAGAAAGTTGAAGCGATGGCTCCCTACAACGAAACCATCAAGAAACTGGGGAATCAGGTCGGTGCGCAGTTGTCTCGTGAATCCATGCGGAACAAATCCGGGGCCAGTATGATGAATGCCACGACTCAGATCACAGAGGTGCACGGCGTTTCAGTTCTGGATCTGGTCAAGGAACATTTTGCCGCAACGAACGTTTTTGCCCTGACCAAAGAGCTGCCGTCTGCTGAAGAGATGCCGATGGTCAATGCCATCATGAACTACTACACCGCTATTGGTGCAGAGAACATGGAAGTGGCAGTCAAGGCTAGAGCGAACGATGCGCTGCCCAACGCGTATCTGGGGGCAGCGGTTATTATGAATGGTGATAAAAAACTGTTCAAGGACTACCGGGCCATGACCAACACCATGATCGAACTGTTCTATACCCAGGTCTGGCACGACAAGTCTGTCAACGCTGCGGCTATCAAAAAGGCCCTGGAAAAGAAAGGTGTGATGCCGGAAGGTAAAGCCAGTGCACAGGATGAAAAAGTGGCCGCTTTCTTTGTTGAACTGCTTGAGAAAAACAAGCTCAAGAGTATTTTTACCGAATATGCCATCCAGTATGCTGCTGCCAACAAGGTCAACAAACTGGATCTGCTGATGGCAGCCATGCTGCTGACACTCTCCTGGAAAGCCCTGACCAACCGGCAGATTGTCCAGGAAACAGCGGCTGATCTCGGGAATTACCTGTTTCTCAATGGCGTGATTGTCGGCTGCTCCGCTCCGGATTATAAGCACAACGAATTCTGGAAGAAGCTGACCTCATTGACCGATTTGAATCTGCTGAACCTTGATTTTTCTGATTCCTGTTTTAGAATTCTCTTTAACCGGGAACCACTGGAAAAAGAACTGTTTGCTTTGAATGCCATGCTCAACCTGACAATTTCCAACGGTCCGGGTACCGTCAGTGCCAAGGGCGCCAAAGAATCTGTCAGTGGCGGGAACCCAATCGCTTCCTGTTATGTCGGTTGGATGGTCAACACCGGTCGCGATCACGGTGGAAACGGATTTGAAGCCATCAAATACGTGAATGACAACATGGGCGATTTCGATCCGTATAAAGCGGCTTCAGTTGAAGAAATGAATGCCGCCATGGAAAAGATCGCACTGAAGGCAGCCAATGAATATGCGAATTTGAAGAAAAAGGCCAAGGATGAAGGGGATATGAAGTACTTCAAGGTGCCTTGTGTAAACCATCCCGTATTCAAAGGCAAGCCGATCAACTATGATCCGCGGGAGACTCACATCCGGGAACTGTTCAAGCAAAGAGACGAAATGAATCCCTTTCAGGAATTCTATCATATTCTCGTACAACAGCTTTTCAATGTTGGTGCGACCAAGAACGTTTTCTGCGTGAACATCGACGCGGTGATTGCAACGATCTCACTGGATCTGATCTGGAAAGATATCAAGAGTGGCAAGATGCCTGAAAAAGATATGCAGGACATCGCTTTTACACTCTTTCAGTTTGCACGGATGGTGGGATGTTCGGCTGAAATTGCAGACCACAAGAGCCGTGGAAACCCAATCGATTGTAGAACTCCTGCTAGCCAATGTTTCTGGGTTGGATAGCAGCAGGATGGGTAAACCGTTTTGGGCGGCTGCGAAAATGTGGGAATCCCTGCTTCAAGGCTGCCAATCAGTGACCTGGATCAATCAAAAATTTGGGCTGATAGGGTAGAGTTGGTCACTAAAATAGCATGATTGGGACAAACGCCTTTCAAACGGGAGACATGTTGATCGAATGAAGGGCTCATTTGGGGGAAACACACAAATTTGCACGTGTTTCAAACGATTTAAAAACAGATATTACGGAGAATGAATATGGGTTTTGAACTGAATGGCAAGACATACGAAACTGATGAAGATGGATACTTGATTGACCTCAAGGACTGGTCCGAAGATGTGGCCCATTTTCTTGCAGAGCAGGAAGAGATTCCCGAGTTGACCGAAAAGCACTGGCAGATTATTAACTTCCTGAGAGGGTACTATGAAGAGTATCAGATTGCGCCGATGATCAAAATTCTGATCAAAGCCATCATGGCAGATATGGATCTTTCCAAGCGCGATGCATCAAAAATGCTGTATGAGCTGTACCCTGCAGGGCCCGCCAAACAGGCCTGTAAGATAGCCGGACTGCCCAAACCAACCGGTTGCGTCTAGTCCTTTTCGCATTATCATTGTCCCTGAGCCACTGAATTATTGAGACCCTGCGGTTCAGGGAAGTTTTCTTAAAATCGCCAACAAAGGGTAGTCTGTCTCTTTAATAGTGCAGATGCCCAGTTATTTGGAGAGGATTAATGTCAGATACACCAATGATGGACGAACTGGAAAAAGGTCCATGGCCCAGTTTCGTCAGAGAAATTAGAAGAGCCGCCAAGCAAAGTGCTACGGCAAAAGATTTAATTAACATTCTTGAACTGTCATACAACGACAAAAAGACCCACTGGAAGCATGGTGGCGTGGTTGGTGTCAGGGGTTACGGCGCCGGTGTCATCGGACGCTACGTTGATATGCCGGAGGAGTTTCCCGGTGTTGCCCATTTCCATACCGTTCGTGTGAACCAGGTTTCAGGTCTGGTATACAGTACCAAAGGCCTGGGTGAGATCATGGATATCTGGGACAAGCGTGGTTCCGGTATGACCAATATGCACGGTTCAACCGGTGACCTGGTCCTGCTGGGAACCAGCTCGGAACAACTGGATCCGATTTTTACCGATATTTCCCAGAAAGGCTGGGACCTGGGAGGATCCGGATCAGACCTGAGAACCCCAAGCTGCTGTATCGGACCGGCACGGTGTGAATATGCCATGATTGATACTCTGGCTATCACCCGCGAGTGCACCAACTATTATCAGGATGAACTGCATCGCCCGGCATTTCCCTACAAATACAAGATCAAAGTGGCTGGTTGCCCCAATGACTGTGTGGCATCGATTGCCCGGTCGGATATGTCCATTATCGGTACCTGGAGAGATGATATCAAAATCGATCAGGCTGAACTGGCCAAATACATCGAAGGTGGCGGAATCGATATTATGAAGGAAGTGGTCATGTCATGTCCGACCCAGTGTATCGATTTTGATGGCACCAAGATGGAAATTGACAACAGCAACTGCGTTCGTTGTATGCATTGTATCAATAAACTGACCAAAGCATTGAGCGTTGGCGATGATAGAGGCGCAACGATCCTGCTGGGTGCAAAAGCGCCGATTGTTGAGGGTGCGATGCTCGCTTCTGTGATTGTTCCCTTTATGAAGCTGGAAGAGCCGTTTGAAAACCTGAAGGAACTGATCGAAGCCCTCTGGGAAGTCTGGGATGAGGACGGAAAGAACAAGGAACGGATCGGTGAATTCATGGAGAGGATGGGTAAAGGTGAATTCGTGACGGCAGTTGACCAAATCCTCAAGGATAATGACAGCGAGGTTGAAATGGTGCCACAGATTGATATGATCAATCACCCACGTGAGAACCCATATATTTTCTATGATGAATATCTTGAGGATGATGGAGCATAGTCGTTAGTTCACTGTAAGGTTGGGTATATCCTGCCGGATACAATAATCAGGTGATGATATACCAATGCTTTCTAGTTTCGAATAACCTGAAATTTCAAAAGGGAAAAAATGGCAGAAGAAAGAATTACTGACCAGGGGGCGAAGGACTATAAAGAGTTTTTGCACCCGGTGATGAAAAAGAATTACGGACAGTGGAAATACCATGAAATTCTAAAGCCTGGTGTTCTGGTCCATGTCGCTGAATCGGGAGACAAGATTTTCAGTATCCGGATCGCATCCCCCAGGCTGCTGAGTACAACGAGTATCCGGTTTTTTATGTCAGTGGCCGATAAATACTGTGACGGATTCCTGAGATGGACCACCCGGAACAACGTGGAATTCCTGACGGACAAAGAAGAAAATATTGAACTGATCATCAAGGCTGTGAATGATGATGGCTGGCCCGTGGGTGGAACGGGAAGAACCGCTTCCAACGTTGTGCACACGCAGGGATGGGTCCATTGCCACACTTCGGCAACAGATGCTTCCGGTATTGTGAAGGCACTCATGGACGAAGTCTTTGAAGATTTCGTTGCTGAAAACCTGCCGGGAAAACTGAAACTGGCTCTGGCTTGCTGTTTGAATATGTGTGGTGCGGTTCACGCATCTGACATTTCCATCCTGGGTATTCACCGGCGGCCGCCAAAAGTTGATTACCATCTGTTGGGGCAGATCTGCGAAATTCCAACCACGATCGCAGCATGTCCGACCGGTGCGATTCGTCAGGACATTGTTGATGGTGTCAAGGCGATGAAAGTCATTGAAGACCAATGCATGTTCTGTGGTGCTTGCTATACAGCCTGCCCCAACATGCCCCTTGCCGATCCTCTCAATGATGGTGTCTCCATCTGGGTGGGCGGAAAGATCGCCAATGCTCGCTCTAAACCTGGTTTCACGAAACTGGTGATTCCCTATATCCCGAATAATCCACCACGATGGCCGGAAGTAGTTGATGCAGTCAAAAAGATTATCCAGGTATATAAGGATAACGGCCGGAAATGGGAACGGCTCGGTGAGATGATCGACCGGATCGGTTGGGCGAAGTTTTTTAAGTTAACTGGTTTTGCGTTTACCAAATATCATATGGATGATTATAAATTGGCAACCAAATCCTATAATATGTCTGCTCACCTTAGATTTTAGGAGCACAAAATGGCAGTAGATTTAAACAAAGTTGCTGATGATATATATGCAATGGTCGCAGCAGTTGCAGGTGATAAGAAGTATAAACCGGGTGACCTGCTCAAGGCCATGGTTAAGAAATATGAAGGTGACGGTCTGACAAAGAAAGAGGCGAAGGAGGCAATCCGGATCCTGATTGACAGTGAAAGACTGATGTACACCTATATCAACGGCTCATTCATTGAACTGCCCCATGCAGACGGCGCCGCTTATGCTGCCGATGAAGCTGCAAAGAAAAGAGGTCAGTAGTTGACACTTCGGCTCCTCAGAGGGCCTGAGGATGCCGTAACAATATTCGCTGAAATATAGACCGGAAACCTATGTTTGTAATAACAGACAGCGCAGCAGAGCAGTTTAAGGCCTCTGCTGTTGCTGTAGGTGATGACAATCTGTCATTGCGGATCGTCGCAAGAATGTCCAATCCCGGAGGCATGACCTACAACATGGGGTTTGATAACCCCGGGGAAAAGGATATATCCTGTGAGATATCCGGAATCAGCATCGTTCTGGATCCGGAATCGGTGAAAAACACAAAGGAGATGGTGATCGACTTTCGGGAATACGAAGGCATCGAACAGTTTGTGTTTTTGAACCCCAATGATAGTAAGGAAAACTGTAAAACATCACCTGACGGGTGTGATCCCGATGGCAATCCAACCTGTAAATCCTGCTCGGAGACACAGGTGTAGTTGTCTGCGAAACGACATTTTCCGGTAGAGGCGCCAGGGTTATGTATACCTCCGCCTGATATCCGGATACCACAGAAAGCAGTGACAGGTGTCGGGTTAAGCCTGTGCTTATCTGACAAGCAGGCAATTAGGATAAGCTGTCTGTAACAGGGCCGAGGCTGACTCTGTTGGGAATCGGTGCAAACATTCTCCGGTGAACGTTAATTAATTCATGGTCGGTGGATACGGTAATTTCAAATTGCCTGGAAACTGCCAGTTTTCTTTGATTGTGAAAAATTTATTAAACAGGAAGAAATATGGCCATCGTTGTAAGAAAAATAAAAAGACCGGTTAGACCCCATATCGGCGGCGGGAAGAAGTCCCAAAGTACGCTGCTGCCTCGATATGTCACAAAGCGGCCGCCATGTACAGATACATGTCCAAGCAGCGAGGATATCCGTGGGTATCTGACGTATATCGCGCAGTCTGAAGAATATGGACGGACTTTTGAAGAGTCTATGGAGCAGGCCTGGTACATCCTGACGGATAAAAACCCGATGCCGGCTGTCATGGGAAGGGTTTGCCCACATCCCTGCGAAGCTGCCTGTAATCGTAAAGATAAAGACGAAGCGGTTAGTATCAATAAAGTGGAACTGTCGATCGGACAATTCGGACTGGAAAAGAATCTGGCATTGAAAGCCTTAACAGAAGAGAAAACAGGTAAAAAAGTTGCCGTTATCGGTAGTGGTCCTTCTGGAATCTCCTGCGCTTACCAACTCGCCAGGAGAGGGCATTCTGTGACCGTTTTTGAGTCCAAGCCGGAACCGGGTGGAATGATTCGCTGGGGTATCCCCGCATATCGTCTGCCAAGAGATATTATCAAGCGGGAATACCAGAGAATTTTTGATCTGGGTGTCGAGTTCAAACCCAACACCAAGGTCGGAAAGGATATCAGTCTTGACCAATTGAAAAGCGATTATGATGCGATCTATAACGCAATTGGCGCACAGGTTGGCTGGTCACTGGGATTGGAAGGAGAAAATTCAGCTAACTGCTATACCGGTGTGGATTTTCTGTATCGCCACAATTTAAATGAAAAGTTGAATATCGGTAATAAGGTGATTGTTGTTGGTGGTGGTGACACTGCGATGGACGTTGCCAGAAGCTGTAAGCGACTTGGAGCAGATGTGACGCTGGTTTACCGTCGGAGCAGAAACGAAATGCCAGCGATTGAGGAAGATATTGTTGGTGCTGAAGAGGAAGGCATTAATTTCAATTTCCTCTGCACACCGACGAAACTGAAAGTGGTTGACGGCAATGTAACCGGTATGACCTGCATCCGCATGGAACTGGGTGAGCCGGATGAAAGCGGTCGGGCCAGTTTTCACGTTATCAAGGGGTCCGAATTCGAAATCGAGGCCACCGCTCTGATTCCATCCATCAGTCAGGAAGCTGATTTTGAGGGCATGGAAGAGTTGAAAAACGAGAAAAACTGGACAACAACGGCTACGGATTTCGGGCGTGTTACAGAAGACGGTAAAATCTGGTCCGGTGGGGACGTCACCCGAGCTCTGGGATTGGTTACGGAAGCCGTTGGGGATGGACGTCTGGCGGCAGAAGATATCGATCGGTTCCTGATGGGTGTTGAATACCAGAAGCCGGAAGAAATGAAGGTGATCTATTCAGACAAACTGCATATGGGTCATTATCCGACTGCTCCCAGAAATACGATTGGTGAAAAGCCGGGTGCTGAGCGGATTGCAAATTTTGATGAATACATCATTCCTTTCGACGTGGACGCCATCAAGGCGGAAGCGGCTCGCTGTATGAGCTGCGGTCAGTGCTTTGACTGCGAAAACTGCTGGAAGTTCTGCGGTGACAGTGCGGTTAATAAGCTGCCCAAAGGGCAACATTTTGAGTTCAACCTTGATAAGTGTATTGGTTGCAGCAAGTGCATGGAAGAGTGCCCTTGCGGCCTGATCGATATGGTTTAATCACCTTTTCTAAAGTCTCTCATGATGATTCGGGGAGACTTTTTTTTTGTGCCAATTTTATGGACTTAGTAAACAAGTTAGCTGAAAAAAAACAGGAGATTGTGCGGGAGTGGATTCGTAAAACGATGGAGGCGTATCCCGCAGAGTCTGTTGCTGTTTTGAATCGCAATAAAGATCGGTTTGCTAATCCTCTGTCTCATATTATATCAGAAAATATCGACCTTCTTTTTGATGAGCTGATAAAGGGAATTGATCCTGTTAAAGTAGCACCGATTCTCGATAAAATCGTCCGTATCCGGGCTGTGCAGGATTTTATTCCGTCAAAGGGGATTTTCTTCATCTTTGAATTGAAAGAGGTAATCCGAAAAGTACTGAAAAAAGAGATCGAGGAGAAGGGGGCGTTTTCTGAAATACCAACCATCGAAAAGAGAATAGACCAGATGGCTCTGTTAGCTTTCGATATCTACGTTAGCTGTAAAGAAAAACTGTACCAAATCCAGGCTAACGAAACTCGAAACCAGACTCATATGCTTATCAGAAGAGTGAATGAGATGGATAAACAAAAAGAAGCGAGGTAAGAACGGATGAAAATTATAAATCCTCTCTTAATAGTGTTAGTACTTATTGCGCTTGCCTATGCAGGAGTGAATGGCGCGGGAATGACAGTCCTCTTCGGACTGGCGGTTCCCTATATCGCATTCGTTGTTTTTCTCCTGGGATTTATTACAAAAGTATTGAACTGGTCCAGATCACCGGTTCCTTTCCGTATTCCGACAACTGTTGGACAGGGAAAATCATTGCCCTGGTTCAAACAGAGCAAACTCGATAATCCTTCAGGTACGGCCGGCGTAATTGGACGAATGGCACTGGAAGTGCTGCTGTTTCGCTCCCTGTTTAAAAATACAAAAGCTGAAATCACAAGCGGGGGCATGCTGGCTTACGGCTCCAGTAAATGGTTATGGCTGGGGGGACTCGTGTTTCATTGGTCTTTTTTACTGATCCTTGTCAGGCATCTTCGCTTGTTCCTGGAACCGGTGCCGGGCTTGATCACGCTATTGGAAGCGGGTGACAGCATGTTTGAGATGGCTTTCCTGCCCGCCTTTTACCTGACCGACGCTGCGATTCTGCTGTCGGCGACGTATCTTTTCCTGAGACGGGTTGTCTCTCCTCAGATAAAATATCTGTCACTGCCCGCGGACTATTTTGCAATCCTGCTGATTCTGGCTATTGCAACAACCGGTGTGTTGATGCGTTATTATTTCAGAGTAGACGTTGTCGCCATCAAGGATCTGATCAGAGGGCTGGTTACATTCAGCTTCAACGTACCTGAAGGTATTGGTGTGATCTTTTATATTCATCTTTTTCTCGTATCAGTTCTTGCGGTCTACTTCCCATTCAGCAAGCTCATGCATCTGGGGGGCGTTTTTCTGAGTCCGACCAGAAATATGGCGAATAATAATAGAGCGCAAAGGCACATTAACCCATGGAATCCCGATGTCAAGATTCATACCTATGAAGAGTATGAAGATGAATTCAGGGAAAAAATGAAAGAAAGCGGATTACCTGTAGAAAAGGAATAATATGGCAAAAATGCTCAAACCGGCAGAACTGACAAAGGCCATCTATGAGTTACCTTCCCTGATGACCGGGAAAAGTCCTGCCAAAGAATGGATGGATACGCCTGCAGAGTTCCGGCCGGGGAACTGGTGCTACAGCGCGAAAGTCAAGGCAACAGACTACCTCGGGACACCAAACTCAAGAGACTGGTCTCCAGCTGACGAAGACTGGAAACTGCCGGAAAACTGGAAAGAAATTATTACCAAGGGGTTCAAGGAAAGACTGGACAAATTCCGGTCCTTCAAGGTTTTTATGGATATCTGTGTCAGATGTGGTGCTTGTGCCGACAAGTGTCACTTCTTCCTGGGTAGTGGCGATCCAAAAAATATGCCGGTGCTCAGAGCGGAACTGCTCAGGTCCATTTATCGGAATGACTATACCCTTGCTGGAAAGCTGCTGAAGAAATTTGCCGGTGCCAGACCGCTGACGATGGATGTGGTGAAGGAGTGGTTTTTGTACTTCTTCCAGTGCACGGAATGTCGCCGGTGTTCCGTGTTTTGCCCTTACGGTATCGATACGGCAGAGATTACCATGATGGCAAGGGAACTGCTGAATCTGGTGGGTATCAATATCAACTGGATCATGGATCCCGCGGCCAACTGCACCAGAACCGGGAACCATCTGGGTATTGAGCCCCACACCTTCAAGAAAGTGATAGAATCACTTTGTGACGATGTTGAAGATATCACCGGTATCACCCTGAATCCCTCTTTCAATCGTAAAGGAGCGGAAATTCTGTTTATCACACCCTCCGGGGATGTGTTTGCCGACCCGGGTGTGTATACCATGATGGGTTATTTAATGCTGTTCGAACACATCGGCCTGGACTACACGCTCAGTACCTATGCGTCTGAAGGGGGGAACTTCGGTCTCTTCAATTCCAATGAGCTGATGAAAAAACTGAACGGCAAAATGTACCTTGAAGCGAAACGCCTGGGAGTAAAGTGGATTCTGGGCGGTGAATGCGGGCACATGTGGCGGGTGGTCAACCAGTACATGGATACCATGAACGGACCGGCGGATTTTCTGGAGGAACCGGTTTCGCCGATCACTGGCACAAAGTTCGAAAATGCCAGGTCAACCAAGATGGTTCACATCATGGAGTTTACGGCGGACCTGATCCGGAACAACAAATTGAAGCTGGATCCCAGTCGGAATGATCATCTCAACGTGACCTTTCATGACTCGTGTAATCCGGCCAGGGCCATGGGTCTATTGGATGAGCCAAGATATGTCATTCAAAACGTCTGTAATAACTTCTATGAGATGCCGGAAAACACGATCCGAGAGAATACGTTCTGCTGTGGTGCCGGTAGTGGGTTAAACACCGAAGAGATTATGGACATCCGGATGAGGGGTGCGTTGCCTCGGGCAAGCGCTCTCAGATATGTTCAGGAGAAACACGATGTCAATATGCTTGCTTGTGTCTGCGCGATTGATCGGGCAACACTTCTGGCTCTAACACAATACTGGGCTCCCGATGTCCAAGTTACCGGGGTTACTGAAATGGTAGCCAATGCACTGGTGATGGAGGGCGAAAACGAAGTCAGAGACTGCGACCTTCGTGAGGACCCGTATTTAGGCGTGGAGGATTGATCATGTATGATACGGGAAAAATTGTTACCGGGCTGGTGATTTTCGTAGCGATTGTCACCTTCCCCATCTGGGGAAGTATTGGCGGACCGTCGGAACTGCCTAAGCCGGTGATCAAGGAAAGTGGTCGTTGTATCGAATCGGCGGAATTTATGAGAGCCAATCACATGCAGTTGCTGGATGATTGGAGAAACTCCGTCGTCCGCGACAATGAGCGAATTTATGTGAGTGAAACCTATGGAACAAAACACGATAAAAGTCTGAGCAGCACAGGGACGAGCCTCGTCAACAGTTCTGAGGAGAAAAAATCATGTATGAGTTGTCATTCCAACAAGAAGGAGTTTTGCGATTCCTGTCATGACTATGCCAGCGTCAAACCTTACTGTTGGACATGCCACATAGAGCCGGAGGAGAAGATCTGATGGAAGATAGCAGAAGAGAATTCTTAAAAAAAGCGGGAGTCGGCTCTCTGGTAGGATTAGGAGTTGTTTCGGCGATCAGTGTGATAGCGGAAAAAACAAGCATCGCCTCTTCCGTTGGTGATGCTGCCGCAGATGCATCCGGAACACGATATGGTCTGGTCATTGATACAAAAAAATGTATTGAAGATTGCACCGTCTGTTCAGACGTCTGCCATGCAATACATAATGTCCCCGATCATCGACTGCCCGATGGAAAACCAGATCTGAAAAACGAAATCAAGTGGATCTGGAAAGAGCCCCATGTAAATACGTTCCCAAGTAAAAGCGGTGAATTTCTCAGCGATGATCTGGCGAAAAAACACCATGTAGTTTTGTGCAACCACTGCAAGGAACCTCCCTGTGTCAGGGTTTGTCCCACAAAGGCAACATTTAAACGGGCAGATGGTATTGTTCTGATGGATTTTCACCGCTGTATCGGATGTCGATTCTGTATGGCTGCCTGCCCTTATGGCTCCAGAAGCTTTAATTGGAAAGATCCGAGACAAGCCGATAATCTGAAAGTGATTGGTAAAGATACCGGTTTTGATCGCGAATTTCCAACAAGAGAAAGAGGCGTTGTTGAAAAATGTAACTTATGCGCTGAACGACTCGCAAAAGGCCTCATCCCTGCGTGTGTTGAAAAATGCCCGGGCAAAGCCATGACCTTTGGAGACCTGAACGATAAAGGTTCAGAGATTCGGAAAGTCCTTGCGTCAAATTCCACCATCCAGCGTAAATCTGAACTCGGTACAGGACCATCAGTCTTTTATATAGTGTGAGGATCTTATGATTGAAAAGGCGTTAACTGGAAGTCGAAAATATTGGACCTGGGTTGCCGTTCTGCTGGTTTTAATCGCAGCGGGATTGTATGCCTATGGACAGCAATTGGCACAGGGCTTGACTGTTACCGGTATGAGCAGGGATGTCTCCTGGGGTGTATATATTGCCCAGTTGACTTTTCTGGTTGGTGTTGCCGCATCGGCAGTAATGCTTGTTTTGCCATACTATCTGCATGATTACAAGAAGTTTGGGAAGATTGTGATTCTGGGTGAGTTCCTGGCAGTCGCAGCCGTCTCGATGTGTATGATGTTCGTCATCGCTGACATGGGTAAGCCCATGCGCGTGTTTAACATGTTTTTCTATCCCACCCCCAATTCGATTTTGTTCTGGGATGCAACGGTTCTGACCGTTTACCTGGGATTGAACATCTTCTGTGGTTGGGTTGTTCTGCAGGCAGAAGCCAAGCATGTAGCACCACCCAAATGGATCAAGCCTTTTATTTACCTGTCTATTCCCTGGGCTGTGAGTATTCACACAGTGACGGCGTTTCTGTACGCGGGTCTGCCAGGCAGGCACCTATGGTTGACGGCGATTCTGGCACCACGGTTTCTGGCGTCAGCATTTGCGGCTGGACCGGCATTGCTGATTCTGCTGGCTTTGCTGCTCAGAAAAGTATCAAACTTTGATGCTGGTAAGGAGGCGATCCAAAAACTGGCCACCATCGTTACTTACGCGGCGCTGGTGAACCTCTTTTTCTATAGCCTGGAATTCTTTACCTCTTTTTACAGTAATATTCCCGGTCACATGCATAGTCTGCAGTATCTGTTTGTCGGCCTGCATGGGTATAATGCTCTGGTTCCCTGGTCATGGGTCTCCCTGATACTGGGTGTTGGCGCTATTTTGCTGCTGTTGTTCCCCAGTATCAGAAAGCAGGAAAATATCCTGGCCATCGCCTGTATTGCTCTTTTTGTTTCGTTATGGATTGATAAAGGGATCTGTCTGATTCTGGGCGGTTTTGTTCCAACACCGCTGGAGCATGTTACAGAGTACTCGGTCGGATCTTTTGAAGTGATGATCACAATCGGGATTTATGCAATTGGCGCACTGATTTTGACAGTGCTTTACAAAACCGCAATTGCAGTCAAGCAGGATGCGGCCAAATAGAATACCCGGTGCTGTCATTTTGCCTCCAGAAGTGATAGTCTGATACCATCACTTTGAATGAGAACAATAACCGAAATGAATGCCAGGTTTTTAAAAACCGGTTCATTTCGGTTATTTTTTTTACCTTGTTTGCGTTTTTCGGTTACCAATGGCATTTTCAAAGGAAGAAGCAGTTTCAGCACTTGAATACATCAAGCAGTTAAAGATCGTTGCAGATGTTGACCCTCGAGATGGGAAAACCATCCTTTTCAAATGGATACCGGATTTGCCAGATCAGTTTTCAGAAGATGTCCGATCAACACTTGAAATATGTATTGAATATCACCAGCGGTCTGTTTTCACCGGTGAGTATCTGAAACTGGATGATCATCCGCCGATAATTAGCGCGGGTAGTGCGCTTGAAGAAATCAATTTTTTTCTGGAACACTATAAGCCTCTGATGATTATCGAGGTTGAAAAAGGACTGGATCTCCATCAACCTTTAGAGACCGATAAACGGCCGAAAAGAAAAGCAACGCCTTACGCAAAAGCCATGCTGAAATACCGGGCAAAACAGAGAAAAACAGAGAACGAACCCCCGATTTCGGATTGACACGATAAATTGGTTTTGAACGGTTGATTCCATTTCCGACTCACTGAGCGCACGATTCCCCGATGAGTTCCTTCTCATAAAAGACCGCGGACCCGCCGCAACGTCATTTTGTCTCTGTATCCGGCATATTCCCGTAATAGTCTTTCGTCCCACGGTCTTGTTGTCCGATTCGCTTCGAATACCTCTGCCAGCAACGGTTTTTCCATTCTCGATGTGATCCATTCCTGATCCAGCCATTTTTCCGCCATTTCAATAATCCACTGTTTTACCCCCTGTCCGATGTTGTTTCCTGTCTCACTGCCACGGATTACACCCTCTCTTGTAACGATTCAGCACTTTTTCCGAGTTAATAGGGTCGTGGCCTGTATCTGATTGAACGGATTGGGAGTGGTTAAGCATCGCTACTCACCTGCCGGGAATGAGTTCAATGACAGACAGGTCTCGACCCTATCAGCGATATTCAGCTGGTAACGATTCACCTGTATACGCCTCAAAGGTATAGTGTTTCAAGAAACGCATGAATCCTCCTGGAGCTCCAGGAAGCCATCCATGGCTTCCAGGGTTCTTGAAACACAATACCTTCGCGGCTGAGCGAAAAGTGAACTGAATAGATCCTTCAGCGGAATCGTGACCGGCTCTTAAAAAAATAAATAACATTATATAACAGTAATATAAAAATATTGCAGGGTAACTGGGAAATATATTCGCCCCAAATGTTTAAAGTTTTCAAAACAGATTCCGATAAGGAGACAAGAAATAAAAAGACCGGTTTTGAACCGGGATTTTTAACAAAGAATATTGTCAGGACCGTTAAAGTTTTTGTTTTTGTTTCCGATAAGG
>Ga0180009_10001319_pt1 | contig 30775 bp, 28 predicted proteins | sample OS_PC_MetaG_FD_123537 | JGI IMG/M metagenome (GOLD analysis project Ga0180009, IMG submission 123537) | Groundwater microbial communities from the Aspo Hard Rock Laboratory (HRL) deep subsurface site, Sweden - OS_PC_MetaG | ecosystem: Environmental > Aquatic > Deep subsurface > Groundwater...
CAACTATGGTGGTGGCCCGCAAGTGAGAACCTTCAAACTAGATAGTACCCCCATCAACTCCTTCTTCGCCTATACCACCTCCTTCCGGGGAGGGACTTATGTGGCGGTGGGGGATTTTGAGTAAGACCCAAAAACTTACCAATAGCAGTAAGAGAATTTTATTATAATAGTAATGTAATTAATAAGTAAGCTAAGAATATTATGAAGAAGCTATTAATGTGGCCAGGCTTGGTTGTCTTCCTCGTACCGATAACAATAGGAGGATTTTTCTTATTTAAAACAGCAAATGGTGCTGGCTTACCTGACTTAACACCTCTTGATCTTACAACGAATATAATTGATGTGGATGTCGGTGATGAACTGGTAATTACAGCTAGAGTGGGGAATAAAGGGACAGCTACTGCTAACAACGTTGTAGTAAGAACTTCTATGGAAGATAATTATGGTCAAGGAGATGAACAAACAATTAGCAAACTTGAACCAGGGGAAGTAGAAACAGTGAACTTGAGATATAATATTACTGGTTGGCACATTAGTTTCGGTGGTGGTAATGGCTTTTTCGACGAAATCATTGTAGATCCTGATAATCTTATCACCGAATCAAATGAGTCTAACAACGAAACAACCAGTATGTATAGTATGATAAATACCTTCTCTAGCAGTAAAGAGGTAGAAAATAGCCAGGCCAAAACCTACTGTGCCTGCAACGACCCAGGATATTCAAAAGAATGTTCTGATTGTTCTTCTACTCAAAAGAATCTGTTTGAAAATCATAATGATCTCCAAACTACAGTGGTAAATGAGTTGGAAGATTACTTCCAATATTCTGCTCCGCAAGTACCTTTTGGGATAGGGAACCTTCCTGAACAATGCGAGAATGAAAATGGCTGTGCGCATCAAGGAGGAGTAGCTCAGACCTGGGGGGTATACTTTTGTTGGGGATTTGATGGCTTTGTAGAATATGGAGAACAAGAAACCGACAAAGCAGTTGACTTGAGAAGAGACATCCACGAAACTACTCATTTCTTTTTATTCAACATGTTAAAGGATATTCCTTCCTGGTTTCATGAAGCTGTTGCTATCCAAAATGCCGAAAGATTAGTTAATCATGCCCAAGACTGGCCGGATGGTGATCCTTATTTATTGGAGGGGCCTGGCGATAGTGAAGATGATGGTGTTAACATGAGTGACGGAACTCTTCTAAACGCGGGTTACTACCGTCGGATGAAAACTGGTGAAACTTCTTTGTCAGATACTGAACAAGCGGATGGGCACATTACCGGGACACTTTACATTATAGGTTTAAGAGAAGACTATAATTGTGAAAGAGATTGTGTTAGAGATATCGTCAGAGAACTTAAAGATTACCGAAATGCAGGCTGCGAAAATTTTGCTGATTATTGTACAAGTCTCGGAACTGCTGATATTAAACTAGCTGCAGACAAAGTAGTGGGAAGAGACACAACCATGTTATTTTCGGTGGTTGGGTTAGGAAATTATGGAAATTATGATATGATCGCTCCTCAATCACAGGCCAGTCCTGGAGGTGGGGACTACAATAACCGAGTACAAACAGTAGCTCTCACTGCCAGCGATGATTTTGACCCTAATCCAACAATTTATTATACGTTGGATGGTTCAACGCCGAATGTCAGTTCCTCTAAATATACAGAGTTAATAACCATATCTTCTGACACTACTCTTAAATTCTTTGCCCGGGATGCAGCTGGTAATTCCGAAGGGATTAATTCTGTTAATTATCAAGTTGGCCCCACTCTCGACCCCAAAATTCTCACCACCTCCGGCCCCGGCGAAGTCACCCGTCTGCAAGCCTATGATCGTCAAGGTAATGTCGTCGGTGACGAGATTGGTGATCTCTTCCCCTCTAGCTATACCGGTGGAGCCGGTATAGTTCCCATAGACCAAAGTAACAATGGGGTCAAAGACCAATTTCTCATCTTTGCTACTTCCAATGGTGGTCCCCAGGCCAGAGTAATGGGACTGCGCTCTGATGGCTCTACCGTTCTCAAAGGACAACAATTCGTCTTCCAAGCACCAGGCGATAGTACTACCACTAGCTCTATTCGTGATGGACTTTCCATGACCGTTGGCGACTTCGACAATGATGGCTTTGAAGATGATGCGGCTGCTTGTTTAACAGGAGATTACAATCCTCATATTAAAGTCTTCCAAGATGCTACGGGTGTAGATAATTGGACTCTTCTCAATGAATTTGATGCCCCCTTTGGCGCTGTGGGCTGTAATTTAGGTGTTTTCCAATACGATACTGACGCTCCGGAACTACTAGTTACCCCTAATCATGGTCCCGCTGATCCCAAGGTATATATCTACACAGTCGGTGGCACTCTCAAGAAAGAGTTCTCCGCCTACGATAGTCCTATTCAACAAGGATTAACTGCTTCCGGCATCGAAGATAGAATCTACACTACCCCCAACAATGGCACTTCCCATGTTAGAGCCTTTGACAGGAACGGAGACCCCAAGAACTTCTGGTGGGCTTATGATAATATGGCTGTTAGAGGAGACTTCAAGAATGTCCCGGGTGATATTGATTTAGACGGTAAAGATGAGATTCTCATTTCTCCCATTGGGGCTAATGGCCCCCATGTTTTAGCTTTTGAAGCCACGGGCAAATGGCGCACCTGGCCCAACTTCTTTGCCTTTGGTGATGAGACATTGAGAAATGGTGTGGGGATTGCGGTGGTAGAGAACTGGCACGGGGTGAATTAGATTCACCTAATAAATAGTGTCTAAATAATCTGTATTAAAAAACCAGCGCGATTGAGCTGGTTTTTTAATACAAAATTGTTATTTACCCCTCTTCACTCGAATCAACCCACCACAAGGCACTATTTCAATTCCTTTTTTCTCCAATTCATCCAAGAATAAATTCATTCCCAGTGAGTCGGAAGCAATGTGACCGGCCACCACAACGTTAATATTTTGTTTACTAGCATTTTTAGTACAATTCTCGTGGAGGTGCATGCCGACGATTGTACTAATGCCGTAAGTCGAAAATTCTTTGTAGATTTTTTCCGAGGGGCTAGTGCCGCCGGTCATATCAACAAAGTACTTACCAACCCGCCTCTTGGGATCGCCAGCAAAGATATTAGGTCCGGCGCCACGTTTTTTCGCCTCTTGATATTCGGGGATTTCTAGGAGGCAGTCGACTAGTTGGCTGATTGTTTTTGGTTTCTTTTTGGCAAGATATCCAGCGAGGAACTTCTGTACCACATTATCAGTAAAAGTGTGTGTGTTGATTAGGTTAATCTGCAGTAACTTGGCCATGTCGGTGATCTTGTAGTGATTAATCGGATGGACACCGCGACCTACTTCTTTCATTCGTTCCTCATTGACTTTCTCGGCAATGTGAACCGGCATGCCAATTCCCTCGTAAACGTCAGTCAACATATCCATCGTACTGTGCAAGTCAGCCAAGCTTTTACCGGAAGGATGATGAGCAATTACTAGATCAATTTTCTTTTTCCGTTCATTAAGTTGACTGGCTAAAATGATCTCTCCTTCAGCAATATCGATCCCCACCATTACTCGTTTAACTTGAGTCTTACCGTCGTCAACATGAATTGCGCTATCGTTATAGGGATTAGTGAGGGTGCTCTTGTCGAAATATTTCTTATCTTTCGGTTTGAGTTCAGAGTATTCTTTTTTTACTTGCACCAAGTATTCCTCGACATTCTTAACACCCCGGGGGTCAGCCTCGATTCCCATTTTCAAGCCCAGTTCGAATATTTGTCTTACTTTCATTATTATTTTTTTACTTGGGCGATAATTTTAGCGAAAGTCTTAGGGTTGGCAACAGCAATGTCAGAGAGAATTTTACGGTCGACTTCAATTTTAACCTTTTTCAGGCCAGCAATAAACTTACTGTATGATAAATCATGTTCGCGCACGGCTGCGTTAAGACGAATAATCCAGAGGCGACGAAAATCCCGCTTCTTGGCTTTACGATCCCGGTAAGAATATTGACCAGCTTTCAAAAAAGCTTCCTTGGCTTGTTTGTATTTTTTGCTACGTCCTAAAAGATATCCCTTGGTGCGTTTGATAGTTCTTTTCCGCCTTTTAGAAGCAGCGACACCACGTTTAATTCTGGGCATTGTCTTAAATAGTGAATTGATTTATAAATAGGGCAAAGCTCTCCGCACGCTTTTTTGATTGGTACTATTAATATTTTTATCTTTACGTTTAGCTCGAGTATCTTTACCACGATCGCGGGCATTAAAATGACCTTGCGTAGAAGCTCGCTGTTTAAGCTGTTTGTTCTTTTTTGAACCAGTGGCTCTTATCCTCTTAGCCGTTGCTTTATGAGTTTTGATCTTTGGCATAATATATAATTATTCTTGTTTCTCATCTTCTACTTTTGCTTCACTTTTATCCTCAGCGATTATCATCGCCAGTCCTAGTCGTTCTTTCTTTGGCTCCTGTTCGACGATTGATTTATATTCCATAATCTTTATAAATTCTTTAAGCTTTTCTTTAGCTAGATCACGGTGGGCATTTTCTCGACCCCGCATAATTAGTTCAACCCTTACCTTATTTCCTTCCTTAAAAAATTTATCAGCTTGTTTGGCTTTGAATTCTAGATCGTTTTTACTGATACGCAGTGAGATCCGCACTCCTTTAACCTCTACTTTTTTTTGTTTTTTCTTCTGTTTCTGTTCTTTCTTTTCCTTCTGGTACTTGAATTTACCGTGATCCATGATCTTACAAACTGGCGGTTTAGCGTTAGGGGATATCTCAACTAGATCCAATCCAGCTTCTTCAGCTTTGGCTAAAGCCTGATTGGTTGGTAAAACACCCAACTGCTCGCCATCTTCCCTGATCACTCTCACTTGCGGAACGCGGATCCATTGGTTAATCCGTGTGCGTTTGTTTTTCTTAAAATTGTGAATATTTTGCCGGTAGATTGGTTTGGTGTTATTTAGCTTACAAAAGCTAGTTTAGTGTAATTTGAGAGGCTGGTCAAGGGGGATTAGGGGGCAAAAGTGAATAATATTGGAAATAAAAAAAACCGCCTGGCGCGACGATTTTCTGTATTTTGGTGGAGATGGCGGGAATCGAACCCGCGTCTAGAAAGACAAACTAAAAATATCTACAAACTTAGCCTGTTTGGTTTCTTGGCTGTGCAAGTAGAAAACAAGCAAAAACTTACAACAGCTAAAGCTGGTTAAATTTCGCTAATTGGCCCCAGCGGTACCGATTAGCTAGCTTAGAAATATAATACCCAGATTCCCACCCCTAAGCGGGCGAGGCTGGATAGCGGTTGAATTTAGGCAACCGCGACAGGTGAAAGAGTCAGGCTACCGGCAAATGCCTTAGCTTGATCTTTGACCTTTGTCAATAAGTTTGCACTTATCGTTTGGGCGTATTTTATGAGTGACACCCACCTCAGTTTGCATTTTCAGTTTGTGAACGATCTATCGAAGCCTGGCATCCCCTTTATTCTTTAAGCGCTCTCTGCATCCGTCGCTTATCATCTCTCTTCTTAATATCCTCGCGCTTGTCAAATTTCTTCTTGCCCTTGCCTAGTCCTAAGCCTACCTTAATTTTAGACTTCTTAGTATAGAAAGAAAGGGGAAGTAAAGTCAAGCCCTGTTCTTTTTGCTTGCCGATCAGGCGTCGGATCTCTTTTTTTTGCAGTAGTAGCTTACGTGAGCGGGTGGGGTCGTAGTTGGGTTGCGGTCCAGCCGGCTTATAGGCGGAAATATGAGCATTAATAAGCCAGACCTCGGGACTATGTTCGGGGCCGGTGTTATTTATTGTCGCGTAGGCGCCTTTGAGGCTGACATTGCTTTGGCGGATAGATTTTACCTCGGCACCGGTTAACACAATACCTGCCTCGTAGGTTTCTAGTATTTCGTAGTCAAAGCGGGCGCGTTTGTTGTGGGCTAGTTTGGGCATAAAGGTATTGTAGCATTGGCAGCAACTAATTGTCTATAATCACGTCGGGCGTGATATGGTATGATTTTAATATTAGGTTAGATAAAAAAATGAAAAAAATAGCGGTAAACATATTGTTAGTTCTCTGTTTTGTCGTTCTAGCTACAATTTTCTCAGGGTCTGATGTCTCTGCCACTGCCACCACCGAGAGATTGTCTGGTCGGATTTTACTCCAAGTGGAGGAGCAGGGTGAGGCTTGGTACGTCAATCCCACCGACCAAAAGCGCTATTACTTGGGCAGACCGCAAGATGCTTGGGATATTATGCGGGCTCTCGGATTAGGTATTACTGATGCCAATTTAGCGCGGATTGCTACGTACAACAACAATAACTGGACAACGGATCGGAACATTCTTAGATATGTTGAGGGTCGGATTCTCATCCAGACGGAGCTCAATGGCGAAGCTTGGTATGTTTCACCCGTCAATGACAGCAGATATTATCTAGGGCGACCGGCTGATGCTTTCCAACTGATGAGAAATCTGGGACTAGGTATTAGCAATCAAGATTTGGTGCAAATACCGATTGGCACTATTGATACTGATACCGATACCAGCGATTTGATTAGCACCTCTGACTTAGTTTACCGGGGAGCTTTTCGTCTGCCAGTAGGCTCTGATGGAGAAGAGGGTCCCCGCACTTGGAGTTGGGGTGGCAGCGCCCTGACTCATTATTCAGCTGGCGATCCGAGTGGTCCGAGTGATGGCTATTTAGGTTCGCTTTATGGCACTGGTCATGAGCAAACCCAGTATGTTTCCGAAATTAGTATCCCGCGACCAATTATTTCGGCCGCTAAAAATCCCGGCGAGCTTAATACAGCCACTACTTTGCAGGAATTTCAGGATATCCGAACCGGCTTTATGGGTAGCGAGGTGGAGCTGGGTCGGGTGGGATTGGCCTACCTCTCGCAGCAGGGCAGTCAGGATGCCGCCAAGATTCACTTCGGTTGGGGACAGCATTTTCAAGAAGAGGCGGACACTACCCACGGCTGGTTTGATTTAAATTTGTCTAATCCACAACAGCGAGGTGGTTGGTACATCGATGATCAGTCACCGTATAGTACCAGTGATTATTTGTTCGCTATCCCGGGAGCGTGGGCCAGTGGCCATACTCCTGGCCAACTCTTGGCTACGGGCAGATACCGTGATGGTGGTTGGTCGGGGCAAGGGCCTTCTCTTTACGCCTATGGTCCCTGGAATGATGGCAATCCACCAGCTGACGGCACTCGGCTGGCAGCAACCACCTTATTAGAATATGACAGCTCTTACGATCGAGATGCTTTAGATGATGATACAGCACGCACACTTAACAACTATCATCATTCCGATGAATGGTCGGGGGCGGCTTGGTTGACTAAAGGCAGCAAATCGGCGGTGATCTTTATTGGCACCAAAGGGGGCGGGGATGAATATTGGTATGGTGATGCCGATGGTCCATGTATGGAGTGCGCTGGTGATCGGGGCTGGTGGAGCGCTAGTTTTACCGGACAAATACTATTTTATAACCCGGCTGATTTGGCGGCGGTAGCGGCTGGTAGCAAACAGCCCTACGAACCACAACCCTACGCTACTCTGAATATTGACCCATATCTATATCACGTCAGTGGCCGTCAGCAAAAATATCATATGGGAGCAGCTGCTTTTGACAGTGTTAATGAGGTTTTATATGTTGCCGAGTACTTGGGTGACGGGGAAGACAGTCGACCGCTAATGCACGTATTTGCGGTCAATTAGTTGTTTGGCCGAATTGTCTTGACAAGTATGACGGGTGTGTTATACTTTAGCGAAGTAAAGTGCTTTTAAACTGTGATTATGGCAAAATGGGATAACCAGAAAACTGAAGATTTGCTAGCTGTTATCTTGCAGCTTAAGAATAAAGCGGAAGCGAAGAAGTTTTTTCGCGATTTGTTAACCGAGGCAGAATTGCGGGAATTTGGCAACCGTTGGCGGGCAGTGCAGATGTTGGCGGCCAAGATTCCCTATACGGAAATTACCAAAGAAACAGGTTTGAGCTCTACTACGGTAGCGCGAATTTCGCGCTGGTTACAAAAAGGACAAGGAGGATATAAATTGATGCTTAAGCGAACAGCGAACAAAAAAGTTGTTCACCAACACCATTCTACTTCTTCCGGGAAGAGGGTGAGTTGATGGTGATTGAGAAACTATCAAAATAGCCTCCTCCTGGTTGGGAGGATTTTTATTAAGTCCTATATAAACAACATTATGAAAATCAACGGTCAAAAAAATGTTAAAATTGCCATTCAGCAAAAGGGACGATTGTCTGAGAAATGTATTGAGCTGTTAGAACAAGCTGGATTAGATTTTGATTCTTACAAGAGAAAACTATATGCCGGTTGCCGGAATTTCCCGCTTGATATTCTCTATATTAGAGATGATGATATTCCGGAATATGTCGCGGACGGCATTGTGGATCTTGGCATTGTTGGGGAGGATGTGATATTGGAGCAGCAAGTTAAAGTTAAAAAAATCGTGCCATTAAATTTTGGTTTTTGTGCGCTGAGTATCGCCTGTCCCAAAGGTTCAGCGATAAATAACCCGAAGGATTTGAATGGATTGAAGATTGCAACAACTTATCGCAATTGCCTAAAAAAATATCTTAAGAGAAATAACCTTAAAGCCGATATAATTGAATTATCGGGTTCAGTTGAGGTGGCTCCTTCTTTATCAGTAGCTGATTGCGTTTGTGATATTATTTCGACTGGCGAGACAATGAAGGAAAATAATTTGGCTCCAGTGGTAAAATTATTTGATTCGCAAGCGTTTTTGATTGCTGATCCAAAATCACTAGAAATAAAGTGGAAATCAGAAATAATCGAACGCTTTGCGATGAGGATAGAAAGTCTAGTGCAAGCGCGAAAGACAAAATATGTGATGTTAAATGCTCCCCGCCAGGCGGTCGATAAGATTATCGCCATGATTCCAGGAGTTGATAGCCCAACTATCGTTCCCTTGGCCAAAAGCGACATGGTAGCGGTACATTCTGTAGTAGAGGAAGAAATATTCTGGGAAGTAATCGAGAATTTAAAAAAAGCAGGGGCGACGGGAATCTTAGTTTCGCCAATTGAAAAAATGATTATTTAAAAATATGGCTATCAAACAGCAAAAAATTGCTCAACGGGTTAAAAATATCGAGGTGTCAGCTATCCGCCAGATGCCTATTTTAGCGCAGCAATACAACGATACTGTCTCGCTCGGACAGGGGATACCAGCAATACCTACGCCAGCCTATATTCGGGAGGGCGTGATTGAGTTGTTAAAATCTGATGATAATATCGGCAAATATTCGCTTCAGCCAGGGCTACCGGAGCTTAAGCAGGAAATAGCTAGGCGGGTTAGTCGGGATGCCGGTCGCCCGGTGGCTGCGGACGAGGAAATTATTGTGACCGTGGGGGCGATGGAAGGCTTGGCCGCTACTATCATGGCTTTGGTTGAAAAGGGCGATGAGGTGATAGTTTTTGATCCTAGTTACGCTTCTTATCAGGAACAAATCGCTCTGGCGGAAGGTCAGGTGGTGCCAGTGCCTTTGCGAGCAGATGATTGGTCGCTGGATGAGAAAGCGTTGCGATCAGCCGTGACAGCCAAGACAAAAGCAATCATTGTTTGTAGTCCGAGTAACCCGACGGGCACGGTGTTTTCGCGGGCTGAATTAGCGGTGATTGCTGAAGTGGCGGTACAAAATGATCTGATAGTAATTACCGACGAGACGTATTCTTTTCTGACTTACGATGAAGCCGAGTTTACTAGCTTACTAGTTTTTCCAGAGCTGAAAGATCGATTGGTAGTTTGTCGTAGTTTCTCCAAAGAATTTGCCATGACTGGCTGGCGAGTAGGCTATGTTTACGGTCCAGCCTATATTATCGAACAAGTTCTGAAAGTGCAGGATGCAGTGGTGATCTGTGCCCCGACAATTTCTCAACAGGCTGCTATAATTGCTCTGACTGGTAAACCACAGGTGAATGATGTTAAGATTAAAGAAGTTTTGACTGTTAGGCGCAATCTTATTTGTCAGCGTTTAGATCAGTTGCCGGATTTATTCTCTTATATTAAGCCGGCCGGCGCTTATTATATCCTAGCCCGCTACTTAAGAAAGATTGCTTGGGATTCAGATAAATTTGCCCGCACATTGTTAGCAGAAACTGGCGTGATAACTATTCCGGGAGGAGTCTTTGGTAGCCAAGGAGAAGGATGTATTCGAATGTCTTTTGGAGGGACAGAAGAAGATATTAACGAGGCCTTTGATCGGATAGAGCAATGGGATAAAAAAATATAGTAAATTACATCTATGATCAAAATTTATGATTGGAAAAAAGCGGAGTCAGCTGACAAAGAACGAATAATGAAACGTTCGCAGCTGGCAATGGACAAGGCTCGACAGGTAGCACGGGAATGGATTGCCCGAGTCGGAAAAGAAGGCGACCAAGCTCTAGTCGAATACATTAGAAAATTTGATGATCCTAAGTTTACCGTCCAGCAACTAAAAGTCACTGCCGCTGATATCAAAGAAGCCTACGAAATAGTTGATAAAAAAGTCGTTGCTATTATTAAAAAGCAGATCGAGATTTCCCGAGAATTTCACCAGCGTCAGGTGCCGGCCGAGTGGCAAGAGACGGCCGAAAATGTGCCAGGCGTGACCACTGGTTGGAAATACACGTCGATCGATAGCGTTGGTCTGACCGTGCCGGCGGGGCAAGTGCCGTTGCCAACCGTAATGCAGATTTTGACGGTGGCAGCCAAGGCAGCGCGCGTATCCCGGGTGGTGGCTTGTTTTCCACCGACTGGACCACACTACGAAATGCTGATCGCAGCCGATATTGCTGGTGTGGATGAGATTTACCGGGTGGGCGGAATAGCCGGTATTGCGGCGATGAGCTTGGGTACCGAGACAATTAAACCGGTACTAAAAATTGTTGGGCCGGGCAGTGTTTATACTCAAGCTGCTAAGGTGGAAGTCTCTCTACGAGGAACGGCGATTGATATGCTCTCTGGACCATCCGAAGCTCTAATAATTGCTGATAAGACTGCTCGAGCGCAGGATTGTGCAGCCGATATTTTGGCTCGCTGCGAACATGATCAAAATGCTTGCGGGGTGTTGGCTACTACCGAGAAAGAATTAGCCGAGCAGACTCTAGTGGAAATAAAAAAGCAACTACCTCAGCTGAGCAGAAAAGAAGTAGCCGTCGAAGCTCTGGATCGTTACAGTGCTATTTTGCTGTTTGATTCGATGACTGAAATTATTGATTTTGCCAACGAATATAGCGCAGAACATTTAGAAATAATTACCAAAGACCCTTGGGCAGTAAACGAAAAAATCAGAAACGCCGGTTCGATTTTTCTCGGATCCTACGCGCCGGTAGCAGTGGGTGATTATGCTAGTGGTACCAATCATTGTTTACCGACGGGCGTGGCGCCCAAGACTGTTTCACCGATTGGAGTGGATACCTTCCTGAAAAAGTCCGAAGTACAGTATTTGACTAAGGAAGGACTAGAAAATCTCGAACCGATTATTTCGACAGTCAGCGATATTGAGACCTTGGATGCGCATAAGAAGTCGGTATTGATTAGATTAAAATAAAAAAATGCCAGAAAATATTATTGATCCAGAATTGTCTGGTGATCTGGCCAGAGAAGAGGAAGGAAGAAAGATCAAAGAAATAAATCTTCTTTTAGGTAATCCTAATTATAGTGAAACCCAACTAAACATTCATCAAGGTCGTGAGCGAGTATTTCCTACAGCCGGCGAATTAAAGGAAAGGCTGGGTAATTTGTGGTGGGTTAAAGTCATGAAAGACAGCACTGTTCAAGATAAATTGAGTAAACTTTTTGATGCCTCGTATGTTTCTTTATTCGTCAGTGAAGACGAAAAAAGTAATGTTCTGAAGATAGCGCGTGACTTGCGAGTATTGTATTTTGCCGCCGCCGATGCCAGAGGCAATGATCCCGACTCTACACAAACCAAAGTCAAGGAGGTGAAAGATAAGGGCTTGCCAGTTGATGACGAGGGACGACTGATATATGACTATAAAGCAATGCGCGATAAAAGTACTCCCGGATACGGATCTTTTCAATGGGGTATGGTTCCGGAGAAGACGGCAGCGCTTCTTGGGTTTACTAGCGAAGAATTGGATGGAAAGAGAGTATTGATTGCCGGGATGGGAACAGGTGATATCGCCAGATATTCTTTTTCTAATCTTGAAAATGTATTTGGGGTGGATTTATCATCTGAAATGATTGAATGGGTCAAAGAGCGGGGCTTACAAGGGACGGCGGGTAACATTAGCCAGCCTGATACTCTAGTTGGAAAGATTCCAGAAAAGTTTGCTAAGCCTGATATTGCTGTCGCTGATTATTTTTTGGATGTGACAGAGGCACCGGTTACCGCTTTGCGGGAGTTATCTAGGAATTTGCCGGAGGGAGGAAGGTTGATGATCACAATTTTGATCCCTATCCATCAACAAGGGGCTGACTCAAAGCTAGTGACGGAAGGCGAAGAAGAGATAGCATCTACTAAAGGGCAGAGCATTGGTAATACCGGTAATCCATGGAGTGATGTTTTAAAACTAAAGGAGGTGTGTGGGGATTTTGGTTTTGATTTAGAAAGATTTTCTGTTACCTCTTATGTTCAATTTGATTCAGGTAGACAAGCTGACCCAATGCCGGGAGAAATTCGTCCCTCAGGAATATTTGTTTTCAAGAAAAAATAATTTATTAGAAAAATGATAAACCTCGAATTTGGCGATGTCACCGATAAAAAGATCAAAACGCCTAATGATTTTGTCAGTCATATGGTTGAACACATTGCTTGGCGACTGGGATGCAAGATTGAATTGGAGTGGGATAATGAAGATTGGCGAGCTTTGGGTAGAGCTTTAGGTGAAAAGATAAAAGAGTTTGAACCCAAACAACAAGAGGCAGCTGCTATGGGCATGATTGATGATGGCAGTGCTGAGGTATCAGTGCAATTAGGTGAATCGAGCTTGGAAATTTCATCTGCTTCTGGAGTAGATAAAGATTGGTTTTTAAGCTCCCGCTGTGAGCAAGTTACTAGTGGTCAGCCACTAACTGATATACTCGAAGGACTTAGTGAGGGAGTGGAAGCAAAAATTGTCATCAATATTGGTAATTTAGAAGACCCGCATCACACCTGGGAAGGTATCTATCGTTCAGTTGGAATTGCCTTGAGTAAAATTTACACACCAAATGAGTTAGTAGATAAGACTCGGCAAAAAATAGCAACTAGTCGAGAAGTAGAAGAAAATTGTTCTGAAAGTGAGATAAGCATTTTGGCGCGTGGTGTCAATTACGCTGAGGTTCGACGGGGAACAGCTGAAACTGGTGTGACAGTTGGTGTTGATTTTACTGGCGAAAAGCCACAAACTTGTAGTATAGATGTAGCCGAATCTATCGAAAAACAAACGACTAATGTTCCTAAGTTGCTTGAAATGCTAGCTCAAGAAATGGGCGTGACAATGCAAGTGGATTTTAAGGCTAAAGCTCTTAGCTCTAGCCATGTTGTGTTAGAGGATATTGGCTTGGTAACTGGTCGAACTCTATTAGAAATACTGCAGAAACGCATGGCTGACTATGGCATGAACGGAGCTGGTAGCAATTGTCAGACGCCAGATGATCTAGGTGAAAAATCAGTCACAGCAGCTGTAAGTGTCGAAGGGCGAAAATTCTGGCGCTTTATCTCTGGCGATGGTGATTTTGCTAAGTTAAAAAAAGAATTCTTGGTTGGCCAGGATGTATTGGGAGCTTATTCCGAAGATCTCGACGACTTTATTGATGGTTTAGCTGGTGGACTAAGTGCTAGCTTAATGATCCATGTCAAAGATTACAGCGATCCTGAACAAGCCTGGATAGAGACTTTCCAAGCTTTGGGTGGAGCTTTGAAAGAGGCCTATATTGCTAACCCTTATCGCAAGGGAGTGCCAGCCGGAGTGAAAGCGACTTTAGCTTAAATTAGGACTTACGCGTTTGGCACATTTCTTCGTTGGAAGTTCCGGTGCTCATTCGACGTATGCCTAAGTACGTCTCATTTTGCTCCTCACTTCCGCCTCGAACTGTATCCAAACGTGTAAGTCCTATAAATAATTAACTTATTAGCATGAGCATAGAAAATGAACTAAAACAGCGTCTACTAACAGTTTTTCAGGCCATTCCCGCTGATAAAATTTTAGCGCTGGCTGTTGATGTGCAGCAGAAATTGCAGAATGATCAGAGCTTAGAGCAACAAGCCAAGGGCGATGACGAATGGGGCTGGGTGACTAAGGCGGACAAAGACATTCAAGCTTTGCTGGTTGAATATTTTGCTCAGTCAGACTTGGCCGGCACCTATATCGTAAAGGCGGAAGAAGAATTAGAGGGCGAGGATATTCCCGCCGATCCAAAATGGCAGCTGATAATTGACCCGCTTGATGGTACGAGCGCATATCGTAAAGGCAAAGAGACTTGGGGGGTGATGGTGGGAGCTTGTGATCGCGAAGGCAAGTTAATTATCTCCTGGAATATGGTTTCAACGGGCGAGGTGTATATGAGTGGGACTGAGCAAGGTGAGCGTCTTAGCTTCGCCGACAAAATTACTGCCGGCCAAGCGCCGGCCATCGACGTTTATGATTACAAAAGTGGTGCCGCGGAAAAATTTGGCGAACTATTTACCAAACAGACCGGTTACAAAACGAATCAGTACGAGCAGACATCATATCCGGCAGCTGTTTGGGCGGGTTGGCAGCTCTATCAGGGTAATCTTGATGGCCTGCTTTGGGTGCCGAGCGGTAAAGGTAAAAAGTGGTATCCAGATTATGATATGATATTTGTGGGAGCACTGCTGCAGCGGGGCTTACAAACTAGGTTGGGTAAGTTAGATGATAATATTGCTTTGGTGGTGGTGGCGCCCAGTCAGTCGGACGTGGAGGATTTAACCAAAGTTGGCTTAGCAATGATGACGGATGAGCAACGGAATATACTAGAAGTCATAGACAGCGATTTATCAACAACTTCAGCAATTAAGTAAACTTCATGATCGCCATCATTAAATATAGTGGAGGCAATGTTAGGTCAGTCTTGAATGCTATCGCCAGACTAGGTTTAAAGGGCAATGTCACCAGTGACGCGTCGGAAATTCTCCAGGCGGACAAAGTTATTTTTCCCGGGCAGGGTCGAGCCAAGCCAGCCATGGAAGATCTCAATAAGCAAAAGCTTGACGAGGTTATTAAAAAAATAGAAGCTCCCTTTTTGGGCATCTGTCTGGGCATGCAGCTTTTGCTACCATTTTCTGAGGAGGACGATACTAAGTGTTTGGGGGTTATTCCCGGGAAAGTAAAAAGATTTCCCAACCAAGACACCGAGGGTAATAAATTAAATGTTCCTCTTATCGGTTGGAACAATGTTAAGCAAAAAAAAGATGATCCTCTTTTCAAAGACGTGCCAGATAATAGTTATTTCTATTTTGTGAATTCTTATTATGCCGACCCGGAATCGGCAGCTATTCTAGGGGAAACTAAATACGGTCTAAATTTTGCCTCGGTTGTTAAAAAAGATAATTACTATGGTGTACAATTTCATCCCGAAAAATCAGGCGAAGTAGGGGAGAAATTATTTAAAAATTTTATTGGAATGTAAACTTATGGAATTTAGACCTTGCATTGACATCCACCAAGGAAAGGTAAAGCAAATTATCGGCTCAAGCTTAAATAGCAGTAAGAGCGAAGCCGAGGAAAATTTTGTAGCGGAAAAATCGGCGGAATATTTTGCCAGTTTATATAAAGAAGACGGCTTAGCCGGCGGTCACGTCATAATGCTTGATGACAGCCAGCAGACAAAGCAGGAGGCGATCAAAGCGCTAAAAGCTTATCCGGATGGTTTACAAATTGGTGGTGGGATAACTGATCAAAGCGCTCCCGAATTTATTCGAGCCGGAGCTAGTCAGGTAATTGTAAGTTCTTTTATTTTTGTAGATGGAAGGTTGAGTGAAAGCAGACTGACGGGCTTGAAAAAGGCTATTGGCAAAGATCGATTGGTATTGGATCTTAGTTGTCGCTATCGGGGTGATGAATATGTAGTTGTGATTGATCGCTGGCAGACCTTTACTGATTATGCAGTAACGGTTGAAAATCTTAAAGCGCTCTCCCGGTATTGTGCAGAATTTTTAGTGCATGGAGTTGATAGCGAAGGCAAGAGACAGGGGATCGAGGAAGACTTGCTAGCGACCTTGAGTGAATTTACTGATATTCCCGTAACTTATGCCGGTGGTGTGCGTAGCTTAACTGACGTCGAGCAAATTCGCCAAGTTGGGCAAGATAAAGTAAATTTTACGGTTGGCAGTAGTTTGGATATTTTTGGGGGCGACTTAGACTACAGAGAAGTTATAAATTATTTAAAGCAATAAGATGTTAACTAAGAGAATCATTGCTTGTATGGATGTGGCTGAGGGGAGGATTGTCAAGGGGGAAAAATACACCAATTTTCGCGATGCTGGCGATCCAATCGCGGTAGCCAAGGAGTACAGCGATATGGGGGTTGATGAGTTGGTATTCCTTGATATTAAGGCATCAGTGGAGAATCGGGAGACAACCTATAATTTAGTGAAAAAAGTGGCCCAGGAGATAAACATCCCCTTTGCCGTAGCCGGTGGGGTTAAGACAGTTGAGGACGTTAAAAATTTGTTAAATTCTGGGGCAGACAAGGTGGGTATTGAAACAGCCGCTGTTCTGAATCCTGATCTAATCAATCAGGCGGCGGAAAAATTTGGCTCGCAGTGCATTGTGGTGTCAATCTCGCCTAAGCGCCAGGACGGTAGTGGCTGGGAGTTGTATATCAAGGGTGGCCGAGAAGCGACGGGCGTGGATGCTATTGGATTTAGTCAAGATATGGCCAAGCGTGGAGCAGGTGAGCTGATGGTTAACTCGATGGATCAAGATGGCACCAGGGCGGGATATGATTTGGAGTTACTGCGGGCGATCTCCGATAGTGTCAGTATTCCAGTGATTGCCTCCAGTGGAGCCGGCAAAATGGAACATTTTTTACAAGCTTTCCAGGAGGGCAAGGCAGACGCCGCTCTAGCCGCTTCGATTTTTCACTACCGAGAAATCGAAGTGCCAGAGTTAAAAAAATATTTAGCGAGAAATGGTATTCCCGTGCGTTTACAAATTAAATAATTTTAGGGAAATGCAAAAAATCATCGACTCTCTCGATAACAAGCCGTTAGTAGAAATTGACGGTCGCCAGTTTATCATCAACCCGCTTACTGAACAAATTCCTTGTACAGAGGCTGAGTTGTTACGGGAGGCATGTGAGGAGTTGGTAAAGAAAATTGATCAGCAGCAGACGACCAAGCTAGTCACCGAAGAAGACAAAGGCGCTATTTTATTAGCGGGTGTTAGTTTACTCACTGGATTACCTTTTGGCATGGCGCGCTGGCAGCCGAGCAGGATAGCCGGTCAGGTTAAGGAATCTTTCAAGATGGAATACACTAAGGGTGATCTGTATCTCAATGGCATTGAGAAGGGCGACAGGGTGACTATTGTTGACGATCTGGTCAGCTCCGGAGGCACCTTGATTGCTTTGATTAAGACGATTGAGAAAGTGGGAGCGGAGATTATCGGTATTATTTGTATCGCGGAGAAAGTTGATTATCAAGGCTGCGAGCGGATTAAAAAAGAAACCGGCCACGAGGTACAAACCTTGTTAAAAATTGATATGAGTGGGGAAAAATCACGCGTAATTAAATAAAATAATATGAATCAGAACCAGACGAAATTTATTGCCAAAATTGATTGGGAAAAGGGTGGCGGGTTAGTGCCAGGGATTATTCAAGATGTTAACACTAGCCGGGTTTTGATGTTAGGCTATCTGAATCAGGAATCGCTGGAGAAGACTTTTAGTACCGGCAAAGTCTGGTTTTATAGTCGCAGCAAGCAGCGTTTATGGATGAAGGGCGAGGAGAGTAAAAATTATCTTTATTTTAAACGAGCTCGCTGCGATTGCGATGGCGATGTTTTGCTTATTTCGGCGCAACCAGCTGGGCCAACGTGTCATACTAATGCTACCTCTTGCTTTGATGTTGAGCAGCTAGAGGCAGGGGAGAAAAAGCCAGAAATTGGCGTAATAGCTGAGCTGGCCCAGGTGATTGCGACCAGAAAGAAAAAAATGCCGGCTGGGTCGTATACGACTGAGCTTTTTCAGGCTGGGAGTAAAAAAATCTGCGAGAAAATAATGGAGGAAGCGGGGGAAGTATGCCAGGCGATCACCAAAGAATCAAAACAGAGAGTTGTCGAAGAGAGTGTTGATTTAATATATCACTTATTGGTGGGGTTGGTGGAGAGGGGAGTTAGCCTCGACGAAATATTAGAGGAGATAAAACGTCGGAGAAAATAGGATAATTTGGGAGAATTCTTACAAAACCTCCCACCTATTTATCTGTCCCACCTGTCCTGGCGTAATCACCCTATGTTTAGCAGCCGCTCCGACCATTAGTTTGCACATTTTCTTTCTTTTACCATCCTGAAAATCCTGGACTTTTTTGTCGCCAAGTAAAATATCTAATTTCTTTAAAACTTTATCCATATTAGTCAGGAGAATATCTTGAGTTTTTTCGGTTTTTTCTTTAAATTTAATCATTTCTACGGCAAAATCTTCCATTTTGGCTTTAAATTCAAGCATATCACCTTTAAATTCTCTCATCTCTTTCTTAAACTCCAGCATTTCCTTCTTGAATTTGTTAAATTCTTTTTTGCTGACAAATTTTTTATCAAATTTCTTCTCCAACATTGGCAAAAACACCTTCTCATTGTAGATAATCAATCCTCGGAGAGTTAGTGGTCCGTCACTCAATTTTTTGATTTCTTTCTTGGTCATAGCTTTGTAATTTTAAGATCTTTTGTCGACTGTAACAAGACTATATTTTGCCAATTTTGAGGAGAAATGTATAATAAGTTGTGGATAGAATGGAATTAAGAACATGGAATTAAGAATCAAGGGAAGATCTATGCTAAGGCACCCTTAATTCTAACTTCTTAATTCCATCTGAAATGATTAGAAGTGAAATCTTCCAATTAATTAAAGACGCTATTGCCAAAGCGCAGCAAGACAAAGAACTGCCCGCTTTTGCTTTGCCAAAAATAACAATCGAACATCCGGAAAATTCGCAGTTCGGCGATTATTCTTGTAATGTTGCTATGCAGTTGGCCAAGCCGGTCCAGAAAAATCCACTGGAGATTGCGGAAATCATTAAGGTAGCTTGCGAGAAGCTAGATACCAAGGACAGTCCTTTCGCCAAAATAGAAGTCGCCAAGCCGGGCTTTATAAATTTCTATTTGTCAGAAGAGTATTTGCAGAATCAGGTGATAAGAAGAATACTCAATGATCGGGATAAATATGGCGATTCCGATATTGGTAAAGGCAAAAAGATCCATCTCGACTTTGTCTCGGCCAATCCTACTGGCCCACTCCATATTGGGAATAGTCGTGGCGGGGTGATGGGGGATGTGTTGGCGAATGTGCTTGAGAAAACTGGTTGTACGGTTTGGCGGGAGTATATTGTTAATAATGTTGGCAATCAAATTACCGTTTTGGGCCATTCTGTTCTAAAAGATGAAGAAGCAGAATACAAAGGAGATTATATTGATAATCTACATCAGAAAATAAAAGGTGATAACCCAAACAAAGTCGGACAGCAAGCGGCCGATATGATTATTACTACTATTATTGAACCTACTTTACAGAGGTTGGGGATTAAGTTTGATGAATATTATTCCGAACGATCGTTACATGAAAGTGGTAAGGTCGAAAAAGTATTTAATGAATTTAAAGAAAAAGATTTACTCTACGAAAAAGACGGTGCGCTTTGGTTTCGGGCGACCAAATATGGTGATGATAAAGACCGAGTGGTAAAAAAGTCGAATGGTATGGTGACATATTTTGGAGCAGATATTGCTTATCACCAGGAAAAGTTTTCCCGTGGCTATGACCATCTGATAAATATTTGGGGAGCTGACCACCATGGTGATGTAAAGCGGGTAATGGGAGCGGTAGAGGCTTTGGGCCATAAGGGTCAACTGGAAATTATTCTTACTCAGATGGTCAGGGTGATAAAAGATGGCAAAGAGTTACGAATGTCGAAGCGAAAAGGAACAGCTATTACCATCGACGATCTGATCGATGAAGTTGGCAAGGATGCCGTGCGCTTTTTCTTCTTGATGTATTCGGTCGATCGTCATATGAATTTTGACCTCGATTTGGCCAAAGAGGAATCGAGCAAAAACCCGGTCTATTACGTCCAATACGCCCATGCTCGGATTGCTAGTATTTTGAATAAGGAAGATGGAAAAAATATTGAAGATGGGGGAGTCAAAAATTCTGATGGCAGCACTTCATTTCCTGCCGCTGATTACGGCTTACTAATCCACAAAAAGGAGCTAGATCTTGTCCGCGAGTTAAATAAGTGGCCGGAGCTGGTAGCTGATATTGCCAGAAATTATGAAGTTCATCGCTTGCCATATTATGCAATGGAGTTGGCTGGCAGGTTTCATTCCTTCTATAGAGAATGTAAGGTGCTGGGTGAAGATAAAGATTTAATGTTGGCGCGCGTAATGTTAATTATAGCGACCAAGAAAGTTCTAAAAAACGTCTTAGATGTTATTGGCGTAGGGGCGCCAGAGAAGATGTAATTTTTAGCTATGAAAATCGGCATCGACTGTCGTACAATTCTTGATCCCAAACATGGTGAGTTGGCTGGCGTTGGCCACTACACTTATTTTTTGCTGGAAAATTTACTTAAAATTGACCAGCAGAATCAATATGTACTTTTTTTTGATCCACGGATTGGTAACGCTGAAAATTTTGAACGCAAAAACAGTGAGATAAAATATTTTCCTCATCCAGAACGCAAAAAGTATCTACCATTCGTCCATTCGCATTTATTAGTCGCCCGATTTTTACAGCAGCAAAAACTCAATCTGTTTCATTCACCAGCTAGCACTGTTCCCTTAGCTTATCCGGGTAAGTCAGTGGTCACTATTCATGATTTAGCGATTTACCATAATCCGGCTTGGTTTCCTAAAGGACAAAAATTTTCGACGCGCATCGCCGTGCCGCAAACTGTCCGTCGAGCCAATAAAATAATTGCTGTCTCCGAGTATACCAAGCAGGACATTATTAAATATTTTGGCATTCCGGATGACAAAATTATAGTTGTCTACAATGGCGTAGAAGATGTTGAAGATGTTCGAGATGTTGGAGATGTTGGAGATGTTCGGGAGAAATTTGGTATCGAGCAGAATTTCATTATTTCTATCTCTACTCTTCAGCCCCGCAAAAATATTGAGGGCTTAATAAAAGCTTTTGACTCACTGCGCTCTTCGTCGGTCTTCAATGATTATCAGTTAGTTATCGCTGGCAGCAAAGGCTGGAATTACGAGAACATTTTTCAATTAGTGAAAAAACTAGCGCTTACTAAAAAAGTTATTTTTACTGGCTATATTTCCAAAAACGATAAATTTGCTTTACTAAGAGAGGCGTCTTTACTGGTATTTCCTAGTTTCTACGAAGGTTTTGGTTTGTCAATCCTAGAAGCAATGCAACAGGAGACACCAGTGGTGACTTCTAATATTACCTCGATGCCGGAAGTGGCTGGGGAAGCTGGCTTGTTAGTTGATCCCTATAAAAACGCTAGTATTGCGCGAGGCATCAAAAAAGTTCTGACGGATCAAGCCTTGCAGCAGAAAATGATTAGATCCGGCTTAGCTCAAGCCAAAAAATTTAGTTGGCGGATGGCAGCGGAACGTACCCTAGAAGTTTATCGAGAAGTCTAATATTTTGCCTGGAAGGGGAGTAGAAATGATTGATCAGCTGATTGAGGGAGTTAACACTTTTTTTGGCATCCAGGATAAAGTCGCTGGAGCCTGGATAGTTATCTTTGGGGTTGGAATACCTTTTGTAGCGTTGGTCCTGTATTTCGTTTCAAAGTTCGAATTCTGCGACACCTGCTCTCGTCACGTACGGATTCTCAAAAAAAATGGCCGGAGCACCTGCCCATATTGCGAAAAGGTACTTCCCAAAATATTTCCCTGGTAGTATATTCTACTACCACACAGCTTATTTTCCCCCTAAGCTGTTTTTTTATTTGCGAAGTGGGTGAAAAAAGAACAAAAACTTGTTTTTGTTCTTTTGAGCGAACGAGCAGACAAAGGGCGAAGCCCTTTATTTGCGAAGCTCTAAATATTTGAGGTGGGGCGAACGAGCAAACAAAGATTCTTAATCTTTATTGAAAAAAAGCTAAATTGCTGTAGAATGAAACCTAATTATGTAATCAATGCTTATTAATAATCAATATTGTTCTTTTTCGCAGCTGTGGGTGTTTGAGGAGCCCCGATGCTTTGAGCGGGGCGACGAGTTCCACAGCCAGAAAAGGAATAATATTGATTATTGTGTTAACTTACCAGTATCATGCTCAAAAAAGTTAATCCCAAACAAGACTTCGTCAAACTCGAGCATGAAGTCTTGAAGTTCTGGGAAGACAAAGAAATATTCAAGCAGTACCAGGCCAGAAATGCCAAGAGTGACAAGCACTGGTCTTTTCTTGATGGTCCGATTACCGCCAACAACCCGATGGGCGTCCATCATGCCTGGGGTCGAACGCTCAAGGATGTCTTTCAGCGCTTTAAGAATATGCAGGGTTACCAGGAGAGATTTCAGAATACTTTTGATTGTCAAGGATTGTGGGTAGAAGTTGAGGTAGAAAAGGAGCTGGGGTTTAAAAATAAGAAAGACATCGAGAAATATGGCGTCGATAAGTTTGTCAACAAGTGTAAGGAGCGAGTTAACAAATATGCCAAGATCCAAACTGAGCAGTCGATTCGCCTCGGACAATTTATGGATTGGGATGAATCCTATTACACCATGTCGGAGGAAAATAATTACGCTATTTGGCATTTCCTGAAAAAATGTCACGAGCAAGGCTATTTGTACAAAGGACGGGATAGTGTGCCCTGGTGCGCGCGCTGCGGGACAGCTATTTCCCAGCACGAAATTTTGACGGAGGAATATAAGGAGCTGGTTCATACCGCGGTCTATTTTCGTCTACCGCTGCAATCTGACAAGTTTAAGAATACCTCACTACTAGTCTGGACCACCACTCCCTGGACTATCCCGGCCAACGTGGCGGTAGCGATGAGTCCTGATTTTGCGTACGGGCTGTATCAGCATAAGGAAAACAAAGAACAAATAATTTTCCTCAAAGATCTAGAGGACAAGGTTTTCAAGAAAGACAAGGCGAATTTTGAGTTAGTCAAAACATATAAGGGCAAAGAACTAGCTGGTTTAAAATATGTTGGAGCTTTTGATGATTTAGAGCGGGTAGAGAAGGCCGCCCAGAAAAATCCGGATACTTTCCACACTATTATATTAGCTGAGGACTTAGTAACAGACGAAGAGGGAACAGGCATGGTGCATATTGCGCCGGGCTGTGGCAAGGAGGACTTTGACTTGAGTAAGGAAGAAAAATTATCAGTGATCGATGTGATCGATGAAGGAGCTAATTATAACGCCGGTATGGGCGAGCTCAGTGGTAAGAATGCCAAGCAGGATCCCAAGTTAATTTTTGCGGCACTCAAAGAAAAAGAGGCCGGTAAATATCTGTACAAGCTGGAAGATTACCAGCATCGTTATCCAACTTGTTGGCGTTGTAAGGAGGAGCTGGTTTGGCGGGTAGTGGACGAGTGGTACATTTCCATGGACGAGTTGCGGCACAAGATGGCGGACGTAACCAAGAAGATTAAGTGGCTACCTTCATTTGGTTTGGATCAGGAGCTAGACTGGCTGAAGAATATGCACGACTGGTTGATCTCGAAGAAGCGTTATTGGGGACTCGCTCTGCCGATTTATGAATGCAAATGTGGGAATTTTGAGGTGATTGGATCACGGGAAGAGCTGAAGGAGAAAGCCGTCGCCGGTTGGCCAGAATTTGACGGTAATACCCCGCATAAGCCTTGGGTTGATAATGTTAAAATCAAGTGTTCGCAGTGTGATGAGACGTTGACGCGCATCCCGGATGTCGGCAATCCTTGGCTGGATGCCGGCATTTTGCCATATTCCTCTCTTGGTTATTTCCGCGATAAAGTTACCGATGTAGATGGCCAGGTAAAGACGGGCAAAGAATATTGGCGCAAGTGGCATCCGGCTGATCTAATTTTGGAATGTTTCCCCGGACAATTTAAAAATTGGTTTTATTCCCTGATTGCCATGGGTACGGTGTTAGAAGACACTAATCCTTTTGCGACCGTTCTCGGCTATGCCTTGGTGCGTGACGAAAAGGGTGAGGAGATGCATAAATCAAAAGGAAACGCTATTTGGTTTGATGAGGCAGCCGAGAAAATGGGGGTCGATGCAATGCGCTTAATGTATGCTGCCGCTAATCCCTATAAAAATCTCAATTTTGGTTATGGACCAGCGGACGATTATCGACGGAAAATGATATTGTTGTGGAATGTGTATTCATTCTTTGTCACTTACGCTTCGATCGATAAATTCGATCCGCGACAAAATAGAGTTGATTTTGGTAAGCTAAATAACAAACTAGACCAGTATATTATCTCTCTGCTCCACGAGACGATCAAGAATTTTACCGAGCGACTAGAAAAACATGATGTTTTTGGGGCGATAAGTTACGCCGAGCAATTTCTGGAGAGCTTGGCTAATTGGTACGTGCGTCGTTCCCGCCGCCGTTTCTGGAAGTCAGAAAATGACGACGATAAAAATCAGGCCTACCATGTTTTGTATGGGGTTCTGACCAGCTACATTAAAATGCTGGCGCCAGTCATACCATTTGTTAGTGAAAATATGTATCAGAACTTAGTGCGGAGTTTTGATGATAGTGCACCCGAGTCAATTCATCTGACTGATTATCCAGTGGCGGACGAGAAGTTGATCGATCAGGGGCTAAATGATCAGATGAGACTGTTGCTGAGAGTAGTGAGCCTCGGACATGCAGCAAGGGATAAGGGCGGGATTAAAGTAAGGCAGCCGCTCAGTAAGGTGACTGTGATTGGCGGGGCTGAGTTGGATAAGGATTTGCAAGAACTATTAGCTGATGAGTTAAATGTTAAACAAATTAATTTTGCGGAAAAGGCAGTTGGAACTAACAGTAGGGATAATAGTGTTGAGAAATATGCCACTCAACAAGTAAAACTGAATTTCCCTATCTTAGGTAAGAAATATGGCTCGAAAGTCAAAGAAATCCAGCAGGCACTCGGCCAGGGCTCGAAAATAGAAGGCAATGAGCTAATAGTCGGCGAGTACAAATTATCAGCTGACGAATACGAACTGACTTACGAACCCAAAGAAGGCTATAGCGTAGAAAGCGATCGAGAACTAGTAGTAGTGTTGGATACGAAAATTACGCCAGAGCTTAGACAAGAGGGTATTGCGCGTGACATTGTCCGTTTCATTCAGGATCTACGCAAAGAGGCAGACTATAATGTTGATGACCGGATTACTGTAAATTATAAAGTGGGTGACAAGAGGGATGAGATAGTAAAAGTATTTAAAAAGCATAGTGAAGATATTAAGAAAGAGACTTTAGCTCAGGAGTTAGCAGAAGGCGAGCTTGTCAACGCAGATATTGAAAAAAAAGTGATAATTGGCAGTGTTGAAATTAAGCTAGCAATAAAAAAGTAGTCATAAATTATTAATTACCGGCTGCTCATTTCACGTTACAAACATTAAGTTATCAACAAGCCCCGCTTGGTATTTATAGGCTAATTTACTATACTTCATCTAGTGGGAGGTGAGTTTTGTTAAAAAATAAATAACATTATCGACGATGCAAGAAGTAAACCAAAGTGCCAACACTGGCAAAGCGAAGAACCCTACCGTTTTAATTATTATCCTACTAGTGGTAGTTGTTCTAGTGTTAGGAGCAGTAATTGCTTATCCTAAAGTTAAAGATTCGATGGACAAGAAAAAATCAGAGAAAGAAACTGTCTATCACGCTGTTTTTCTCACCAACGGACAGGTGTATTTTGGCAAGATGGATGATGCTAAATCTAAGTACGTAAATCTTAGTCAGGTTTACTATTTGCAGCTTAATCAACAACAAACACAGCAAGTACAACCGGCAGAAGGTGACACCCAAACAAAGGAAGGGGAAGAAGGTGGGCAAGCAGCTGCAACTACCGAGACCGAGCAACCTGAATTTACTCTGGTTAAGTTAGGCCAAGAACTCCATGGCCCCGAAGATGAAATGGTTATCAATCAAGAACAGGTTCTCTTCTACGAAAAGCTCAAGAGTGATTCTAATGTGGTCAAAGCAATAAAAGAAAATAAGGAAAAAGAAGAGAGTGGGAAATAGGGTAAGCTTCAAAGACTGAGAGTCTATCTACTTTTGAAATAAATAAAAAAATCTAATATGATCAGACTAACAAAAATCGCTGTTGGCTTTGGTTTGTTTTTGATTGCGGGCTTAATGGTTAGTACTGTTGCCGTTGCCGCCAATGAGGCGGAAACTTTGCAACCAGCCTCAGCGACCAAAGTTGCTGATGTCGGACGTTATCTCGACGAATATAGCAGCTATATGCAACTGGTCACCGTCCTGCATTCTACCGAAACGATGCATTTGCCCAACATCCATATTGGTTCGGTTGAGCCCGATGTCGGTGGTGTGACGTATTTCAATGGCACTATTCGTAATATTGCCAAGGATGCTAGCGGCGGTGATACTATCCCTGTTACTTTTGGCGATGATGTTAGGATTGATGGTCGTATTTGGCGAGGAGAGACGGAAGGTCCGGAAAATACATACCCCGTGGATATCAATGATACCGTTCGGTTCCGGGGCATGATCTGGGGTGGAATAAATAAGGGTGTATCCACCTCGACCTTGAACATGGACACAGCTTTGGCCGCCGCCGCTGATGTTAATTATCAGGATGCGCTAGTGCTGGCTGATAGTATATATCCCGCCCTGACGGCGGTTAATGACATCGGCCGGACTGATCTGAGAATGGATGAAGTGTGGTTGGTTAAATTGCAAGGCGAGAATTCAGTCGATGAACCTAATCTTAATGTCACCAATGATCCCACTAACGGCTACATTCTTTCTTATGCTAGCAATGGCCAGTTCACCTGGGTAGCTAATAATGACGGCGATAGTGACACCGTAGCTTCCCTGGCCTGTAGCAGTGGTCAAGTTGCAAAATGGAATGGCACTGCTTGGGCGTGTGCAGAGGATGAGAATGATATTCCAGTAACGTATCAATCAGCTGCTGACGGTGGACTGACAATACCAGCTTCGAATCCGCTCCCCAGTCAGGTTATTACTGGAAGGGTAAGAATAACAGCCAATGCTGATTATCCTACTCCTGAGATTGTCCAATTGCCGACTAGTTTTTTCACCAGTGAGGATACTTATACTGTTACCGCTACTTATGAAACAGAGAATGCTCCTATTAATTTATTGACCGAAGAGGCTACTGTTTATCCGATTAATATTGATAAAGTTGATGGTGATACGTTTAATATTCACACCAGGTTTCCAGTGGATAGCAATCAGACAGATCCAATGGTAAGCTGGCAAGCCATCGGTTACTAAAGCTTCGCAGCAATAACATTTCAGCCCCTGCCCTTATTGGCGGGGGCTTTTGCTTCACACCGGTTTTTATGCTACTTTGACTTCTATGCCAACTTATCGTACTAAAGGAATAGTAATCAAATATTCCGATCTGCGGGAAACGGATCGGATCATTACCGTGTTCACTGCCAACTTAGGTAAAGTACAAGCAGTGGCCAAAGGGGTACGTAAGACATTATCTAAATTAGGTGGACATCTTGATCTTTTTAATATAGTGCAGCTGGAATTGGCTAACGGCCGTAATCTGGAGACGGTCACTGGCGTCCAGACCGTTACTAATTTTTCTAGGATTAGGACTAGCTTGAGCAAAACTAGCCAGGTATATTATTTAACAGAGTTAATTGATCAGTTGGTGCCAGCTGAGTATAAAGATACCCGCTTATTTGATTTATTGGCCTCCACCCTGAAAATATTGGACAGTGATGTTTGTGACGATGAAATTACCGAGAGCTTATTGGCTCAGGCTTTTAAGGTGAAACTATTACAACTACTTGGGTTTGCTCCACAGTTGAATCAATGTGGACAATGTAGTCAGCCGATAACTACCACTGGTAGTTATTTTTTCAGTAACCAACTGGGTAGCTTAAAGTGTCGATCTTGTTGGGATAGTAAAAATCAAGGAACAGAAATAGCATTGCCAGCTTTAAAGATATTGCGGGTGCTAGCGCGGGAAAATCTTCTCTATCTTAGTAAGGTGAACGCTAGCCAACAGGGCTTGGCCGAGGCAGAAAGAATATTAGATAATTACATCAAATATATTATTGAAAAAGAGCCACGCTCCCTGCGCTTTGTTGCCAAAGTAAAGGGATTGGCCAAGCGCTCGTAATCTAGTATAATTTTAGTATTGAACATTTCACATCATTTATGCCCAAGAGAAAAATAAAATATCTGGTCATCATCATTGTCTTAGGGGTGATTTTAGCTGTTGGTGTTTATCTAGTTAACACCTATCAAGCCCTGGTTCAAAAAAAAGAAGAGACGCAAAGTCACTGGAATATTATCGAGTCCCAGTATCAGGAACGAGTAGCGATTTTAGACAAACTAGTAATTTTAACTAGTCCGACCAAGGAAAAAAGTGACAAAGTGGAGCGTGCGACAGTCATCTGGGCAACCACTCGCGATGCTGACAATACAGCCGGTATGATTCTGGCTACCCAGAAGATTGACCGCGAAATAGAGGCCAGGCTGGATTTTGTCGCTGGCACTCCTACTTTAAAATCAGCCGAGAAATATTTAGAACTAGAAAAGCAGCTCGCCGAAACAAAAAAATCGATAATATCAGAACAGGAAAATTATAACGATGCGGTAACAGAATATAATCGGCGCTTGAAAGTTTTTCCGGCTGAGGTAATTGCTGGTTTGTTTAGATTAAGTTCTTATCCTTATTATGAAGGATTGAGTGATTAGGATTAGGTGGCGAATATTCAATTAGTTTTAATATTTAAAATATTACATGTTTTTCCCTGGTAGATTGAAGGGAAGGGTTTTAGTCTTAGCAATTATATTGTTTTTGGCGACTACTAATTTGGCGGCGGCTGGTACTGTTTCTTGTCCCGAACGTCCTCGGGGCTATGTTAGCGACTATGCCGCGGTGCTTGGTGACACTAGTCAGCTTGAGGATCAACTAGATTCTTTTGAGAAAAATACTAGCAATGAAATCTATGTAGCGGTGGTTGATTCTTTGGGCGAGGCTAGCGGGGAGGATTACACCACCACCCTTTTCAATAAGTGGAATATCGGCAAAGAGAATTTGGATAATGGTGCTTTGTTTCTAGTAGGTATTAATGATCGACAGGTTAATATTAAAGCTGGTTACGGCCTGGGTAGTGTCTTGACGGGAGAAGTGACTAAGACAATAATTGATAATGAAATTACGCCGGCTTTTTCCACGGGTGCTTATAAAGAAGGGGTGGAAAAGGGAGTAGGGGCGATTATTGCTACTATTCAGGGTAATTATCGTCAAGAATTAACTGCTAGTGGTGGCCATGGTCTCTGGGTATTCCTCATTATCTTCATATTAGTAGTCGTTACGGTGGTGGTTATTTCTGTCACTGTTGGTCAAAAGCGACAACGGGGTCGAACTGCCAAATAAATAATATCCTGATGGCGAAGAGAAGAAAAAAATCCCAGCCCAAAAAGAAAAGTAGAGCTATCAAACTGATTATAGTCATTTTAGTTGTTTTAATGTTGGCTACACTGGCTGGGGCTTGGTGGATGTTTTTTAAGCGCACCCCGTCTTTTACTGGCGATAATGTAAGTTTAAATTTAACTGGACCGGCTGAATCTCAGGTGGGAGAGCTAGTCACCTATACCATAACCTACGCCAACAACGAAAGTACTGCCCTCGAAAATGTTGAGTTGAGCTTGATTTATCCTGCAGGATTTTCTTTTTCCGTTGCTAGTCAATCAGCTAGCAACTTTGGCGATAATAAATGGCAGCTAGGCACTTTGGCGGTTGGCCAGAGTGGCTCTCTGTCTATTAAGGGTAATTTATTTGGCAACGCCGGTGTCGAACAAACTGCTGCTGCTAGCCTGACTTACCAGCCAGCCAGTGTTAATTCTACTTTTAGTGAGCATGTCCAGACCAAAACCAAGGTTAATAATTTGGACGTTAGTCTGGAGGCCAAAGTTCCAGCTTCAGTACAAAAAGAATCAGAATTTGAATTTCCGATTGTGGTAAAAAATACTACTCAATCAGATTTGACCAATGTCAGAATAAAAGTAAACTGGCCGGATAAGTTTGCCTTGGTCAGCACTGTCCCTGCTCCCAAAGCGAGTAATACTTGGGATCTGGCCAAGCTCAAAGTGGGAGAAAGTGAAACTATCAAGGTTAAAGGCAAGATTACGGATGAGGTAGGAAAATCAGATAAAGTCAAAGTGCAGGTGGGCTTGTTTGACGAGCAAGATAATTTTTATTTACAAAAAGAGCAAGAGAAAGCCATCAAAGTAGTCGATATTTCCGGCGAGCTAAAACTACTAGTTAACAATAGTGAGAATCTTAACGCTAATCCGGGAGACAGTTTAGACATTATCGTCAGTTATAAAAATACGGGAACGGAGAGTTTGCACAATGCTAGCGTGGTGCTGGAGTTGGCCAATAGTGATTTGTTGGATAGCGCTAGTGTTGAAGTCGGTCAGGGGGGAAGTTATAAAGATG
>Ga0180009_10001320_pt1 | contig 30746 bp, 25 predicted proteins | sample OS_PC_MetaG_FD_123537 | JGI IMG/M metagenome (GOLD analysis project Ga0180009, IMG submission 123537) | Groundwater microbial communities from the Aspo Hard Rock Laboratory (HRL) deep subsurface site, Sweden - OS_PC_MetaG | ecosystem: Environmental > Aquatic > Deep subsurface > Groundwater...
GCGATCTCCTCCAGCGCGAAGTCCAGTGAACCGACCTCGTTGAACAGCTCGATGGCCTGCTCGACCTCCTCCGCCGTGGTGCTGGCGCGATCCTTGCCCAGCACCCGCTGCAGCCAGACAACCCGCTCGGCCGGCGCATGCTGCAGGGCATGCAACACCAGGATGCTGCGCTTGCCCTCCTTGATGTCGCTGCCCCGGCTGTCCCGGCCCTTGTCCCCGTAGAGGTCCAACAGGTCGTCCTGGATCTGGAACAGCACCCCCATGTGCTGTGCCGCCTCCTGCAGCGCCTGAACGATGTGGCTCGACGCGCCGCAGAGCACCGCCGCGCCCGCCATCGGCAGGGCGAACAGGCCGCTGGTCTTACCCTCGACCATGGTGAAGTAGTCGGCGAGGGAGGAGTGATCCTCCTGCTTCAGCCGAAACTCGCGCTCCTGGCCGTCGATCACCCGCAGGGTCTCGCGCAGCACCCTCCGCGCCGCCGCCTCGCGGCGTGCGATCGGCAGGTCGAGCCGGTGAACCAGCTCCAGCGTGTAGTAGAACATGGCGTCGCCCAGGTTGATGGCCTGAGCGTTGCCGAAGTGGTGCCAGACTGTCTCCAGCCCGCGACGCAGCCGGTCGCCGTCCTGGAGATCGTCGTGCACCAGCGTCGCGTTGTGCAACATCTCGCACGCGGCCCCGAATGGGATCAGCGTGGCCGGATCCGCTCCGAGCGCCTCCGCCACCACCAGCGGCAGCAGCGCGCGCAGCCGCTTGCCGCCCGTCTGCATGTGGTACAGGCACATCCGGGTCAGGGTCGAGCCGTCGGGGGTGGCCTGCTGCAGCACCCGCTCGATCAGGTCAATGATCGCGGGCAGGTGGGTCTCCCTCAGCTCGCGGAAGTGAGCCCGAATCTCCGCGCTGTCATTGACCGCCTTGCGGTTGACGCGGAGCCCGGCCAGCGCCTCCCGTGCGGCGTCGATGTTGATCTGGCCGCGGTCGGCCATTGCGGTGGCGACCTGATCGACCTCGTTCTCCACCGCGCCGCTGGCCACGGCCACGTTGCGCGCGTGGGCCCGCATATGGCCGCGCTGGATCCCCTCGGCCGCCAGCGCTCGCAGCGCGCCCAGGTTCTGCGCCAGACCGACCGCCGCCGTGACGCTGGCCAGCTCGGCCACGTTTGTCACCTGGGACAGCTTGCGCAGAACCTGGCAGGTGGGATGCACGCGGGTCACCCCGCCGATCAGCCCCACCGGCATCGGCAGCTCGAGTCGACCTCTGAGCTCGCCCTTCTCGACGCGCCAGCGCGCCAGCGAGGTGTAGCGGCCCTTGCGGGCGGCGAAAGAGTGGGCCCCCGCCTCGACCGCGCGCCAGTCCTGCCCGAACGCCACCAGCACCGCGTCCACCCCGTTCATGATCCCCTTGTTGTGGGTCGCTGCCCGGTAGGGATCGCGCTCGGCGAAGATCGATGCCTCCTCGATGCCCTGCGCCAGATCCTCGGCGCTCTTGGCGCCCTTGCCCTGCAGCGCGGCCAGGGGCACCGCGCCCTCGGCCACAACGGTGCGCTGGTCGGCCAGGTTGCTCACGATCCGCAGGCGTACCCGCCCGCGCGTGAGCTGCTCCACGCGCGGCGCGAGGTGCTCGCACATGGTGTTGACCGTGTTGGCGCCCATCGCCTCGCGCACGTCCACCACGAGATGCACCACCAACATCGGCCCGAGGTGGTCGTCCTCGGGCAGGGGGGAAAGGTGACGGACCGTCAGGTCGACGGAGCCGCCGCCCGCCCGCACCAGGCAGGGGTCGCAGGTGTTCGCGCTCTCCAAAAGCTCGGACCGGACCGCCAGCAAGGCCGCCTCGGCCGCAGCGGGATCCTCGACGTCCAACACCTGGATCTGACCGATCATGTGCGATGGGGAGACATGGGTCTCGATACCACCGCCGGCACGCAGCAGCTTCGCCGCGTGGCTGGCAGCCGCGACCACCGAGGCCTCCTCTATCGCCATCGGGACCAGCCAGTCCCGGCCGTCCACGTGGAGGTTGACGCACAGGGCGAGCGGCATGCCGATCACGCCCAGCACGTTCTCCACCATACGGTTGGCCTGCTCCGGCGCGAGACCGTCGTCGCCGACGATCACCCGCAGCTCGTCTTCCGTGAGCCCGGTCAGCTCGGCGACCAGCGCCCGCCGCTTGTCGATCGACAGGCGGTAGAACTTGGACAGCTCACTGTCAACTGCGGGTTGTTGGCCCTCGTTGACAGGTCCGCAACCCTGCAGCTCCATGGACTCGCTATGCTCGTCCACTCCGCTCTGCATGGTTGCGGCCATGTTGAGGTCGGGCTCGGCGCTGTCCGTCAGCCTGGGAAGGCGGGCCATTGGTAGACTATATCCCCTGGAAAGCTCGCTGTTAATCATGGCGGCATCCTCCGACTGAGGTTGCTGCCGTCTCGCCTTTTCGCTCCACATTGCTCCGGTTCCAGGTCGTTTTCAACTAGCACAGCGGTGTCCCGCGGGCCAGTCGAAGTTGAGGGCACCCCCCCCGATGTCGCCCGGCGCCCAAGCAAGCGCCGTACCAGGGCCTCTCGCCCCAACCGGCGAGAATCGCAGGCCGTGCCGACAGCCGTCGCACCGCCGCCCGTGCCGATGCGCACGCCCGTGCGATTCCACACACCAGGGCCGGCAAACTGGTTTTTTTCGAGAATGCCAGTTGACGTGGTGGGCTTCTTTGGGTCCATTTAGGCGTGCGTGCAGGCAAGAGCAACCTCGAGGAGTTCCTGGGCTCGATCCTCCGCGGCGCCGCCAAGCTGCTGGGTTGCTCCTCCACCAATCTGATCCTGATCAACGAGCGCACCCAACAGATCCATATCGTCCAGATCGGGGCGATGGCCGTGAGCTACCCGATCCTGGAGGACATCGAGCAGGTTCTGGGGAACCTCAACGGCATCTGCATGCCGATGCACTTCGCGCTCGACAGCCTGGTCTATCGCGCCTGGCGTGACCGGGTGATCCTGGAGACCTCCTCGCTGCTGGAGCTGGCGGGGAGCGCGTTCCAGTCCGAGGCGGTGGCGCAGGTGGCGGGCATGATCGGCGAGCTGCGCTTCATCTGCGTGCCGGCCCTGACCGAGAGCCGCAACTACGGGGTCCTGCTCTTCACCAAGGAGGGCAGCCATCCGTTCAGCCGCCAGCAGCGAGAGGTGCTGCAGCGCTATGCCCGGCGCATCGGCGAAATCCTGGAGAACGATCTGATGGGTCAGGGCCGCAGCCTTGTGACCCAGCCTCCTCCCGTCGGGCCCGAGTACCTGCTGTTCGACGCTGGTGGGCAGGTGACGGGGGAGACGGTCTCCTGCGGCAGCGGGCTGCGCAGCCTGATTGTGAACGACGCCATGCTCTCGCTGCAGCAGGAGGTGCGCACGCTTGCGTCGAGCGACGACCCCGGCCCGCGTCAGGTGCAGCTCGAGTCCGGGCTCTCGCTGGAGCTGAGTCGGCTCACCGTCGGCGGGCAGGCGGGCGTCCTGTGCGCGTTGCACCGCACGGGCGCCCGCGCGGACATGTCACTCGAGAATCAGCTGTTGCAGCTGACCCTGGGAGACAGCGCCCCGGCCCTGTTTCTCGACCCCGAGTTCAACATCACCTCCTGCAACGAGGCCACGACGCAGGTCCTGGGCTACCAGGCCAGCGACCTGGTACGCCGGCCCGTCGGCACCCTGTTTCGCGAGCCGCGGGAGATCCTGGAGATCCTGGGCCAGCAGATCCTCTATCCCGACAACCCCTACTGCGTCGAGTCCTCCGTGGTGGTCCACCACGACGGGACGCTCACGCCCTCGCGCGTCGAGGCGCTGCTGTTGGCCGACGACAGGCGCCAGGTGGTCGGATTCCTGCTCCTGATCCGGGCCGGGAGCGATGACGCGCAGGACACCGCCGGCAGGATGGTGGTGCAGGAGCGCCTGGCCACCATGGGGGAGATGGCCACTCAGCTGGCGCACGAGATCCGCAACCCGCTGGTGGCCATCGGCGCCACACTGGACGGGCTGGGGCGGGAGGACAACCTGGCCGCGGACCAACGCGAGATCCTGGCGACCCTGTCGCGAGAGATCGCCCGCATGGACATGATCCTGCGCGACTATCTCGCCGCCCGCCACGACGTGTCATTCACCGAGATCAACGTCGCCGGCCTGGTGAACGACACTGCCATGCTGCTGGAGGGAGCGCGCAAGGCCACCGGCAAGCGAGTTACCGTCTCGATCCATGCCGAGGTGACGATGGTGGCCGACTACGACGCCATCAAGCACGTGTTCTTCAACCTGCTGCTAAACGCGCTCGAAGCCTCCCCGGAGGGGGGCGAGGTCGTCTGCCGCGCCGACACCGCGCCCCACAACCTCTCGGTCTACGTCGAGGACCGGGGACCGGGTCTGGCTGCCAGCGCGACGGAGTGCTTCCAGCCCTTCTTCACCACCAAGGCCAACGGCACCGGCCTGGGGCTGGCCGTGTGCCAGAAGATCGCCATGGCCCACGGCGGCCTGGTGGAGCTGAGGGACCGCGACGGGGGCGGATGCCAGGCGGCGCTGGTGCTGCCCCGGCGTCGCTTCCGCTCCCCGGGGCATTGAGATGGAGATCCATCCGACATGACGCAACATCTGTCCACTCCGCCCGCCCGCCCCACCGGACTGCAGTTCACCGCCCTCGTGGTCGACGACGAACAGCTCTACGCGCAGGCCATCGGCCGGGAGCTGGGACGGCAGGGGATCGAGTGCGACCTGGCCCACAGCGGCCGCCAGGCGATGCGCCGGGTGGAGAGCCGCTGCTACCAGGTGATCCTGCTCGACCACCGCCTCCCCGACGACGACGGCATCCGCATCATCCCGCTGCTGCTGGCCCGTCAGCCCGGCGCCTCGGTCGTAATGATGACCGCCTACCACACGGTCCCCAACGCCGTGCAGGCCATCCGCCGCGGCGCCGACGACTACATCATCAAGGAGACCAGCCTGAAACCGATCGTCGATCGGGTGCTCGAGATCCGGCGCCGGCACGAGATCCGCAGCGCCAGCAACGGCTGGCAGGAGCACAAGCGGGCCGGGCTGATCGGCCAGTCCGTCGGCGTCGTGCAGGTCATCGCCCAGCTGAAGAAGATCGCCCAGTCGCCCGACACGACGGTGCTGTTCACGGGGGAGACCGGGGTGGGCAAGGAGGTGGCGGCCTCCTACATGCACGAGATCTCGCGCCCCAAGGGCAGCCCGATGGTCACGGTGGACTGCCTCGCGCTCCCCGCGAGCCTGGCCGAGAGCCTGCTCTTCGGTCACGAGAAGGGCGCCTTCACCGGCGCCGACCAGACCCGCACCGGAGCGTTCGAGAAGGCCAGCGACGGCACGATCTTCCTCGACGAGATCGGGGACATGGACGCGCTGCAGGGCAAGCTGCTGCGCGTGCTCGAGAGCCGCTCGTTCCACCGCGTCGGCTCCCTGACCGAGCTGCCGCTGCAGGCCCGGGTCGTGGCCGCCACCAACCAGGATCTCAAGGACCTGGTCAGGCAGGGGCGGTTCCGCCTCGACCTGTACCAACGGCTCTGCGTGTTCCCGATCCACATCCCGCCGCTACGGGAGCGGGGGGCCGACATCCTGCTGTTGGCGGAGCATTTCCGCGCCTTCTTCGCCGAAAAGCTGGACCGCAATATCGCGGGGCTGGCCGACGAGGTACGCGACCGGCTGATGGCCTACTCCTATCCCGGAAACGTCCGCGAGCTGAAGAACATCATCGAGCGCGCGGTGATCATGGCGGAGTCGGACTGCATCGAGCTCAAGCACCTGCCCCAGCGGGTGCTCGCCGAGAGGGTGCCGCGGGGCGACGACTCCTCGCCCGGGCTCCCGATCGACTTCGTGCCGGGGATCGACACGCTCGAGAGCCTGGAGAAGCGTATGATCAAGCAGGCGCTCAAGCGGGCCGGCAACGTCAAGGCCGAGGCAGCGCGTCTGCTCGGCATCAGCCGCTATCAGCTGCTGCGACGCATGGAGAAGTATGCCATCCAGCACGACGGAGACAGGGGCAAGCAGGACTGAGTCCCTCCTGCTTCGCTTCGACCGGGATCGTCGTTGCAGGGTCCTCGTGGGCCGGGGAGCTCGCCTGTCCCTCGCGCGACACTGGGCGCCCGGCTGGACCCGGGTCGCGGTGATCGGCGACGCCACGGTGATGGACCTGCATGGCGCGGAGCTGGCCCAGCAGCTGCGTCCCCTGGCCCGAGCGGTGACCCTGATCCCCTTCCCGCCGGGGGAGGCACACAAGACCCGGGCGACCAAGGAGCAGATCGAGGACCGCCTGCTCGAGGAGAAGCTCGACCGCCAGGGCTGCATCGTGGCGCTCGGAGGCGGCATCAGCCTCGACATGGCCGGCTTCGTCGCGGCGACCTATATGCGCGGAGTGGCCTGCGTCAACCTGCCCACCTCGCTGTTGGCCCAGGTGGACGCCTGCATCGGCGGCAAGACCGGCCTCAACACCGAACGGGGCAAGAACTTGATCGGCGCGGTGCACCAGCCCGATCTGGTGCTGGTCGACCCGCACTACCTGGACACCCTTCCACGCGCCCAGTGGGCCTGCGGCCTGGCCGAGATGGTGAAGCACGCCATGGTGGCCGACGAGGATCTGCTGGGCTGGATCGAGGCCCACGCCGGCGAGCTCGTCGGGCCGCCCTACAGGTCCGATCACCACCCGCTGCTGCGCTGCGCCCGCATCAAGGCCGAGATCGTGCAGCAGGACGAGCTCGAGACCGGTCGACGACGCCTGCTCAACTACGGGCACACCGTGGGCCATGCGCTGGAGCTGGCCTCCGGCCACTCCCTGGACCACGGCCGATCGGTGGCCCTGGGCATGCTGGTCGAGGGTCGCGTGGCAACCACCCTGACCTCCTTCTCCGTCGACGAGCTCGAGCGGCTGCGCCGCTGTCTGGCGCGGCTGGACCTCCCCACGCGGCCTCCGTCGGAGCTGCCCTTCGATGCCCTGCTGCCCTACCTGGCGCTGGACAAGAAGCGCCAGGGCGGGTCGTTGAGGATGGCCCTGCCTGTCCGCGTCGGAGCCATGGCCGCGGCGCACGACACGTTCGCGGTGACGGTGCCCCTGGAGCAGGCGCGTCAGGCCTGGCAGGACGAGGCCGCGTCATGATCTGCGTCACCGGCGGCGAGGCGGACCCCGCGGCGCTGGCGCGGCGGCTGGCGGCCCACGCCCACCTGCCGCTGCAGGAGGTGCGGCTCGATCTGCTGCGCCGGGTCGACGATGACGCGCTGGCGCTGCTCTGCTCGCCGCAGGTGGTGGCCACCTGCCGGACCCGGGCGGAGGGGGGCGGCTTCGCCGGCAGCGACGACGAGCACGCTCGCCTGCTGGAGCAGGCGCTGGAGCGGCAGCCGGGCCACCTCGACCTCGAGGGCTCCGCAGGGCCCGATCTCTGGCGACGCCTCCACCAGCGCAGGGGCCGGACGCGGTTGATCGCCTCCTGGCACCTGTTCGAGCCCACGGGCGTCGACCGGCTGCGGCAGCTGATCGACGGGGCGCCTGCCGAGGCCGACCTGCTCAAGCTGGCGGTGACCGTCGACGATGCGGCCGACCTGCTGCCCCTGCTGTCGCTTCCACACCACTGTGCGCGGCCCCTGATCCTGATCGGCATGGGCCAGGCCGGGCTGGCCTCTCGCGTCCTGTACCGCCGCTTCGGCTCCCCGTGGACCTATGTGGTCCCCGATGGTGCGGCACCGGTGGCCGCGGGTCAGCTGTCGGTGAGCCGGGCCGTCGACTGGCGCATCGAGCAGCAGCTCAGCCCCCTGGGCCTGCTGGGGGGCCCGGGCGTGATGCGCTCGCCCGGCCCCCGGGTCTACAACGCGCTGTTTCGCCAGCGGGGGCTGCCATTCATCTACCTGCCGGTGATCAGCACCCGCCCCGGCCCTGCCCTGGCGCTGCTGCAGGCCCTGGGCTTCGCTGGTTGCAGCGTCACGATGCCGCTCAAGGAGGGCATCGCCGAGCAGGTCCGCAGCCCCGACGGAGCGGTGAATACCGCCCTGTGCCGCGACGGGGTCTGGAGCGGCGCCAACACCGACATCGATGCCCTCCAGTCCCTGCTGGCGCCCCACGCTGGACGGACGGCGCTGCTGCTCGGCGCAGGGGGCGCCGCCCGCGCCGCCGCGATCGTGCTGAAGCGCCTGGGGTGTCCCACCGTGGTCGTCGCTCGCTCTATCGATCGCGCTGGCGCCCTCGCCGCCGACAACGGGCTGCAGGCGCTCCCCTGGGCCGAGCGCGGTCGTCCATCCTTCGAGCTGCTGGTCAACGCCACCCCCGTCGGCGCCGAGGGCGTCGACGATCCGATGCCCTTCGATCTGGACTGGCGGGGCAAGGTGGTGCTCGATGCCGTGATCGCGACCACCGCGCTCGTCCGCCGCGCCCGGCAGGGCGGCGCCCTGACCATCGTGGGCACCGAGTGGTGGCTGCAGCAGGGCAGCCGGCAGATGGAGCTGCTGACCGGCGAGCCAGTCTGTGTCGACGATCTGCGCGCATTGTATGCAGACGCCCCCTCGCAGATCATCGAGGACGCGACCGCGCCGATCACGCTCGAGGTGCCCGGCTCCAAGAGTCTGACCCAGCGTGCGCTGGTGCTGGCCGCGCTGGCCCCGGGCGAGAGCTGCATCGAGCGGCCCCTGGACTGCGACGACTCCCGGACGCTGCGTCAGGCGCTGCGGGCGCTGGGAGTCCAGATCGCCGAGGAATACCGGAGCTGGCGGGTGCGCCCGCGAATCACGGAGGATGGGCGGCCCGAGTTGCTGGGTCGCGACGAGGCGCTGTGGTGCGGCGACGCCGGGAGCACCCTGCGCTTCCTGGCGCCGCTGTCGCTGGTGGCGCACGGCACGCTTGCTCTCGACGGCTGCGCACGGCTGCGCGAGCGTCCACTGGACGACCTGCTGGCCGCCCTCGGGCGGCTGGGCGTGGCGATGGTCTGCCTCGAGCAGCGGGGGCGGCTGCCGCTGCAGCTTCACCGGCGCGGCGATCCCCCCGACGGGACATGGGTCGACGTCGGCCGCTCCAGCCAGTTCCTGAGCGGCCTGCTGATGGTCGCCCCGGCACTGCCCCGCGGGCTGAGACTCGAGGCCCGCTCGCCCGACGGGATCGCGCCGGTCTCCTGGCCCTACGTGACCCTGACGCTGCAGGCCATGGCCCACTTCGGCGTCGCGGTCACCCCGGATGACCTGCGCTTCGACGTGGCCCCCGCATCCTACCGGCCCTGCACCTTCGCGGTGGAGGGGGACTGGTCCGCCGCGGCCTTCTTGCTCGCTGCCGGTCGCCTCGCCGGCAGAGAGGTGCGGCTGCTCAACCTGCCGGGTGACTCGGTCCAGGGCGATCGCGCCATCGTGAGCTTCCTCGACGAGCTGGGCCGACCGCGCGATCATCGCTTCGACCTCAACCGCTGCCCCGACCTCATCGCCCCGCTCGCCGTCGCGGCCGTGACCGCGAGCCACCCCGTTCGGATCGAGGGCGTGGCCCACGCCCGGCTCAAGGAGTCAGACCGCATCGCCGTGCTGGCCCGCGGCCTGCGGGAGGCCGGAGCCACTGTGCAGGAGCACCCGGACGGGCTGACGATCCAGCCCGGCGGCACCCTGCGGCCGGCGCGGCTCGACCCCGCGGGCGACCACCGCATGGCGATGGCCTTCGGCCTGCTGTCGCTGCTCGAGCCGGGGGTGGAGGTGCTGGACCGGGACTGCGTCAGCAAGTCCTTCCCCGGCTTCTGGGCCCAGCTGGAGCGGCTGCGTTGACCGCGCTGTACCTCATCGGCCCGCGCGGCGCGGGCAAGAGCAGCGCGGGCCTGCAGGCCGCCGGCATGCTCGGTCTCCCCTTCGTCGACACTGATCGACAGGTGGAGCAGCGGGCCGGCTGGCCGGTGGCCCGGATCTTCGCCGAGGACGGCGAGGCCAGCTTTCGCCTGCTGGAGCGCGCCGTCCTGCTCGAGTTGCTGGCCGATCCCGACGAGCCCGGGGTGGTGGCCACCGGCGGCGGCTGCGTGCTCGACGCCGAGGTGCGGGCGCGGCTGCGGGACCACCCTGCGGTGGTGTGGCTCACTGCACCGGTGGCCGAGCTCCGGCAGCGGATCCGCGGCTCCGATCGCCCGCCGCTGACCGGCGGCGATGCGCTGGCCGAGCTCGACGAGCTGGTCCGGCAGCGCGAGCCGCTGTACCACGACTGCTGCAGCATCCGGCTCGAGACCGGCGACCTGTCGCTGCAGCAGGTGGCCGCGGCTGTCGCGGACCACTACCGCGCCCTGACCCGAACCGAAGGAGAGTGCTGATGTCCGCCAACCAGCTGGGACGCTTCCTGCGCATCACCACCTTCGGCGAGTCGCACGGCCCCGCGGTGGGCGTGGTGCTGGACGGCCTGCCGCCGCGGCTGGCGGTGGATCTCGAGGCGCTGCAGCAGGAGCTGGATCGCCGGCGCCCGGGGCGATCGGAGCTCGCCTCGGCTCGCGTCGAGCAGGACCGGGTCCAGGTCGTGGCCGGTCTGTTCGAGGGCCAGACCACCGGCGCGCCGCTGTGTCTGACGATCGCCAACCAGGACACCCGCCCCGAGGACTACGCCTCGCTGCGCGACCTGTTCCGCCCTGGCCACGCCGACTTCACCTACACCGAGAAGTACGGCATCCGCGACTGGCGCGGCGGCGGCCGTTCCTCGGGGCGCGAGACCGCCGCGCGTGTGGCCGCCGGGGCCGTGGCGCGTCAGCTGCTCGCGCCGCTCGGGGTCAGCGTCCGGGGCCAGGTCGTGGAGCTGGCCGGCATCGCTGCCGAGAGCCGAGACCTCGACGCCGCCCTGGACAGCCCGCTGCGCTGCGGCGACCCCAGGGCCGCCGAGCGCATGCAGCGTGCGGTGGAGCAGGCCCGCCAGGACGGCGACTCGGTCGGCGGGGTGGTGGAGGTGATCGCCTCGGGCGTGCCGGCGGGCTGGGGCGACCCCGTGTTCGGCAAGCTGGATGCGCTGCTCGCCAGCGCGCTGATGAGCATCGGCGCGGTCAAGGGGGTGGAGATCGGCGACGGCTTCGCCCTGGCCCGCATGCGCGGCAGCGAGGCCAACGACACCATGGAACCTCCCGACCGCTTCCACACCAACCACGCCGGCGGGGTGCTGGGCGGCATCTCCAGCGGTCAGGATCTGGTGCTGCGCTGCGCGGTAAAGCCGACGCCGAGCATCGCCCAGCCCCAGCAGACGGTGGACAGCTCGGGTCAGGCAGTCACCGTCTCCGTCAGCGGGCGCCACGACCCCTGCATCGCCCCGCGCCTGGTCCCGGTGGCCGAGGCGATGACCTGCCTGGTGCTGGCCGACGCCTGGCTGGCCCAGCGGGCGCTCGGTCGGGCCTGACCGCTCGGCCAGGACCGCTCCGCCAGGACCGCTCCGCCAAGGTGCCACCCGCTTGGTCCAAGGCCGCTCCGCCAAGGTGCCGCTCCGCCAAGGTGCCACCCGCTTGGTCCGCCGCCAGGACCGCTCCAAGGCGCCACCCGCTTGGTCCGCCAGGACCGCTCCGCCAAGGTGCCACCCGCTTGGTCCGCCAGCTTGGTCCGCCAGGACCGCTGCTTGGTCCGCCAGGACCGCTCCGCCAAGGTGCCGCTCCGCCAAGGTGCCCAAGGTGCCGCTCCGCCAAGGTGCCACCCGCTTGGTGTCAGGCTAGGTGCTCAGGCTAGGTGCCACCCGCCTGGTCCAGGTCAGCCCACGGTGTTACCCGCTTGGTCTGGTCAGGTGCCACCCGCTTGGTCTGGTCAGGTGCCACCCGCTTGGTGGCTTCTTGGTGGCTTGGTGGGTGCCACCCGCTTGGTCAGGTCGGCTTGGTCAGGTCGCTTGGTCAGGTCAGCTTGGTCAGGTCAGGTCAGGTCAGGTGCCAGGTGCCACCCTTTTGGTCACGATCCGGATACCGACCGGGCCCGGACCGGTCCACCGGATCAGGGCCAGCCCGATACCCGCAACTGCCGGCAATCGCGTCCTCGCGATCTGGCCTCGCTCTTGCCCTCTGCTGCAGCGACAACCTGGCGACCGCAGCCACTGTCGCCTACAATGGCGAAAGGAGCCCGCCGATGCCTGGCAAGCGCGACGACAAGACCACCGATCTCACGGTGAAGATCTTGCGGGAGATCCGCGACGCGGCCCGACAGACGAACGTCCGGCTGGACCAGACGAACGCCCGGCTGGACAGCCTGCAGCACGAGACCAACGCCCGGCTGGACCAGACCAACAGCCGACTGGACAGCCTGCAGCGCGAGATGCGCGAGTCCATCGGGCAGACCAACACCCGTTTGGACAGCCTGCAGCGCGAGATGCGCAAGGGCTTCGAGCACGTGGGCCAGCGCATCGACAACCTCCTGCTCGGCCCGCACCGGGAGGACCACGAGCAGATCCACGAGCGGCTCGAACGCATCGAGCGCCACCTGGACCTGTCGACGCCGTAGATCTGGAGACCGGCGGGCGTTGCTTCAGCGCGACTCGGCGCCGGAGTAGACCAGCAGCAGGGACAGCCGGTCCAGCAGGGGCCGGTGGTCGGCGAAGCGGTGAGGCTACTTGATGATGCCGGCGATGGCGATCAGCATGGCGACCGCGTCGTCCTTGCCCGCCACCTTGTCGGCGATGACCCGGATCAGGTACTGACCCTTGCGCATGTCGGCCTGGTAGATGTCGGAGATCGCGTTCTCGTGGCCGCGGGCCGCGTCGCCGATGACCGGCGACAGGTTCTGGTCGTCCGGGTTCTTGGTGTTGGTGTACGCCCCCTCGGCACCGCTGGCGTCGGTCTGGTCGAACAGCCAGGCCTCCAGCGTGTGGGCCTTGGTACCGCTGGCGTACTTGACCCACGCCATGCAGACGAACTTGCCCCCCTGCGTGTACTTCTCCGAGCCGCCGTCGATCAGCGCCGTCAGATCCGTGAGGTTCGCGGCCAGATCGGGGGCCTTCTGTTGGTTGAAGTCACCCACCGCGCCGTTCGCGGGCAGCTGCGCCTTCGCGGTGCAAGCGGCAGGGCCCTGGTCGGCGGGCCCCTGGTCGGGCGTCTTGCCGTTGTCGTCGGAGCAGGCGGCAAGGGCCAACAACAGAATCACCAGCACGGGGAACACTACTCGCATCGGTCACCTCCAGCTATTCGTAGCGCAGGCCTTCCACCGGGTTGAGGCGGGCGGCACGGATCGACGGATACAGGGTCAGGAGCAGGCACCAGAACAGGGCAAGCAGGGCGGTCAGCATGAACTCCGTGGGGTCCATCACCACCGGCAGCTCGCTGATGTGGTAGACCTTGGGATCGAGCGGGAAGCGGTAGTGGGCGAGGACGATCCCCCCCAGATAGCCCCAAAGCAACCCCAGCCCCGCGCCGAAGAACCAGACGATCACGCCGGTGCTCATGAAGATTCGGGCGACGCCGAGAGAGGACATGCCCATCGACTTGAGGATCGAGATCTCCCGCGTCTTGCGGATCACCAGCACCGCCAGGGCCGCGAGCACGTTGAAGGCCGCCACCACCACGATGAAGCCGATGATGATGCGCAGGAACAGCTTCTGGATCGCGAGCGCGGTGAACAGGTTGTGGTTCAGCTCGCTCCAGTCGATGGTGCGATAAGGTGGCCCCCCCAGCGCCTTGACCGCCTTGCGCGCCAGCTTGCGCGCCCGGAACACGTCCTTGATCTTGAGGTCCACGCCGGTAACCACGTCTCCCTGGTCGAGGAAGGTCTGCACCTCGCGCATGTGGACGTAGACCAGCCGGCGATCGTACTCGTTGAAGCCCGAGAAGAAGATCGCGGCGACCCGGAAATCTCGCGAGCGCGGGATCTCCCCCGCCGGCGACCAGCCAGCCACGTCGAGGCCCGACAGGGGCGAGATCAGCCGCACCATCTCTCCGACCTTGAGCTCGAGCTTCTGCGCCAGGTCGCGGCCGATGGCGATGCCCGGCGGGCCGAGGTGCCGGCCCTTGAGGTCGGTGGACGGCGTCAGGATCTTCGAGAGATCGATCCCCTCTACCGGCGCCGGTTTCTCGACGTGCTGCGGCAGGTCGAGCACGCGCCCCACCAGCTTCGGGTCGACCCCCTTGACCAGCACGCCCGAGAGCCGCTGCCCGCGAGAGATCATCATCTCGTTGAAGACGAAGGGGGCGGCGGCCTCGACGCCATTGATCTTCTCGGCGGTCCGCATCACGTCCCTGTACTCGGAGAAGTCCATGCCGTACTTGAGCACCAGGATATGGGCGTTGACCCCCAGGACCTTCCTGCGGAACTCCTCCTGGAAGCCGCTGGTCACCGACAGCACCCAGAGCAGAATGGAGACCCCGATCGCGACCCCCAGCATGGAGATGGCGGTGAAGGTGCTGAAGAAGGCGACCAGCCCGGCGCCCGCCATGCCCAGCCCACCAACCAGCATGGTAAACGCCGCCACCGCCTTGTGCTGGGTGAGGAAGAACAGCGAGGCCCCCGCGGCACAGGTCAGCACGGCAACCACGAAGGTGATCCACACCGCCTTCGACCGGCGGCGGTAGAAGAGGTAGCGCCAGCCCACGAAGAGCTCATAGGGCATCTAGTGCCTCTTCATCTTGGCGGCAGAATGGTCGCGGCAGGGATCAGAAGCGGATATCGGCGCCGACGCCGTAGGTCCCCCCGCCCATCATCGGGGCGATGCGGACCCGTCGCTGGACATACTCTTCCTCGTCCGCGCCCTCGCCCGGATCGACCGAGTCCTCCTTCTTGAGCGACCGTCCCTCCACGAAGTAGAGCACAGCCGCCGTGATCGCCGCGGCCGCTGCTGTGCCCCACAGGACGTCGGTCACCACGGCCCGGGTCTTGACCGAGTCGACCTCGCTGTCCGCGCAGGATGGCCTGCAAGTGTCAGACAGCTCGTCGAACTTGCTCTGTGCGTTGAGCCCGACCACGAGAGCGCTGAGGGCCAGGGCGCCAGCCGCGCCGGCCGCGATCCAGGTGTAGAGCCGACCCGTGCGCTTCCCGTCCCCGGGATCCTCCTCCGTCATCACCGCGGCCGCGGCCTCTTCCTTCTTCTTCGCCTCCAGCGCGGCCGTCTCCTCCGAGGGCAACATCAGCTTCTTGCTCTTGCCCTCGGCGATCAGCTTTTCGTACTTCTTGATCATGGCATCGGCCGAACCGCGCTCGCCCTCCGCCAACGATTCGCGGTAGACCTTCGCCGACTCGAGGGCCGCCTCGTAGTCCCCGCCCTTCTCGTAGGCCAGCGCCACCTGCCCCATCACCAGCCCATCCTTGGTGATGTCGTAGGCCTTCTTGAACTCCTCCACCGCCGCACCGAAGCGCTCCATCTGCATGAAGGCCTGGCCGGACTTGAAGTGTCGCTTCGCCGCGGCGAAGTCGGGCTTGTCAGCCACGGCAACCGCCGGCAGCCCGGCAGCGACCAACACGATCAACAGGGAGTAGGTTCTGGTTGTCTTCATCGGGTGCATATCCTTTGCCTCCGACCGGTTCTTTCGTGGTGTCGTTAATTGAAGAGCCACAGTACCACGGCTGTCCCGGCGGGACAATCTGCTGACTTCCAGGCGCCAGTCGCCCGCCTGGGGCGACAATTGTCCGCATTATGTTGATCTGCCCACGCCCTGTTGTTATTCTTACCCGGCTGAAAACCAAGGAGAGATCGGGATGATGCGGTTGTCTTTGGGCACCGCAGCCCTTGTCGGACTGCTGCTGGCTGGCGGCTCGGCACGCGGTGGCGACTGGGACCTCAACCTCGCCCGACTGTGCCAGATCCACCTCAGGAACGGCACCCGTCTGGAGTGCGGAGGGGGCTACAAACCCGCGGAACATGGCGAGGTGGACGGCGTCACGGCGGACAACGCGGCGTTCCGGTCTCTGATGTCCGAGCTGGGGGTGGTCTTCGCGCCCAACATCCTCTCGCCCGCCGACACCCAGGGCTTCGGGGGCTACAACCTGTCGGTGGAGGTGGGGGGGACGATGATCAACCCCAAGAAGCTCTCCGGCGACAAGAAGATAACGGGCAAGCACTGGTACTGGCGGGCCGCCAAGTCGGTGAGCGGCACGACCTTCGCGAACCCGACGAGCGTCGACGACCAGCGGCTGGAGAAGGAGCTGCCCAACACATTCGCCCCGACGGTGACGCTGATGGCGCGCAAGGGACTGTGGATCCCGGTGCCCAGCTTCGAGCTGGGGGTCGGCGTGCGCCACCTGATCGGCAGCCGGATGTGGAGCCCCCAGGTCGAGGCCAAGCTCTCGCTGCACGAGGGATACCAGGGCTGGCCACTCCCCGCCCTGTCTGTGCGCGGCACCGGCGCGCGGGTCATGGGCTCGCCCGATTTCAACCTCACCATCGCCGGGCTCGACTTCTCCATCTCGAAGCACCTGGGCATCGCCTCGACCTTCAACCTGACGCCCTATGTCGGCTACCAGCTGCTCTGGATCATCGCCGACTCCGAGGTGCTGGACGCCACGCCCGCCGTGGACGCCGTGGCCCAGACCGCGACGAACGCCGGCGGCGACCCGCTGCTGATGAACCGCTGCGGGGTCCAGGACTGCGCCGGGAACTTCACCTTCGCCGACCAGTCCAACATCACACGCCACCGGATCTTCTTCGGGATCAGGGCAAACTTCTACATCGCCTCGCTGCTGCTGGAGTACTCGCTGTTCGCCAGCGGCACCAAGTCCGACGAGGTGGTGGAGAAGGTCGGCACCAGCGTGATCACGCTCGACATCCCGGACGACGCCGGCACACAGCACAACATCAGCTTCGCGGTCGCGGTGGATTTCTAGCGGATTTCTAGTGGACGGGCACTGCGGCCTACTCCCGGCCGCTTTCCAGGCGGGCCAGCTTCTGCTCCAGATCGGCCAGGCGTTCGCCGAGCGCCTGGATCTCTTTCTGTAGCGGGGCGAAGGGGGAGACGCTGTCGAGGGCGGAGTGGAGGTTGGTGTCCAGACGTTTCTGCCACTCGTCCATGGCCACCTGCACGGTGTCCTTGAACTCACGGAACATCTTGACTGGATCGGTCCACTCGGCGCCCGCACCCTCCTCGGCAGGTTCCCCGTCCTCCCCCTCGCCTCTCGGCTTCTGGAACACCCGCCCCACCCGCTCGGCCGACTCGCTGAGCTGACTCATCAGGTCATGCAGCGACTCCCCGCCGCTCTGGATGATGCTGCGCAGCACAGCCAGCGGGAGAAAGCTGTGCTGTTTCTTCTCCTCTTCGAAGATGATCTGTGCCAGTGTGACCGAGGTGAGATCTTCCTTCGAGTTGTTGTCGATGACCTTGACCTCTTCGCCCCGTCGGATCATCTCTGAGATCTGGTCGAGGGTGACGTAGCGACTCTCGAGGGTGTCATAAAGCTTGCGGTTGGCATAACGCTTGATTACCCTGGTAGTGGTTTCCGTCATGAAACCCTCCATATCACACAAGCCTTGTCCATACAATTGCAGTCCGGCGGGGCGGGTGGGCGGAGCAGACAATTGTAGTCCGGCGGGGCGGGCGGGTGGCGCAGACGATTGCTGTGAGGTCCCTGGCGGTGGCACCCGCTGGTCGCGGGCGTGTTGTGTTCGTTTCTCATGAATGTCCCGTGTCCCAAATGCCATGTGGCATTTCAGGTCCCCAACGAGGTGATGACCCGCGGGGTGGCCCACGTCACCTGCCAGAAGTGCTCGTTCAAGTTCGTCATCCGACTTGGTGACCCGGGAGGCGCAAAGCCACCCGACGAGCGCCCTGTTGGCGCGCCGATCGATCTGGGCGAGGGGGTGAAGACCTCGGGGTCTGCCGTATCGGCCGCGGGCGAGATCGGCGCCGCCCCGAAACCGAAGTTCGTGGCGGCCGAGACCAGCACCTCGATCCGGGTTGACCCCGGCTTCCAGGAGGAGATCCAGCAGGCCGTCTCCGACGACTCGTTGACCACCGCTCCCGGCACCGAGCCGCTCGCGGCGCAGCCGACCAGGCTCGAGGATGACACGGCACCTGCGCTGGCCCAGACCCCGACACAGGAGGAGGCGCTCCCAGCTCCGGCCTCCCCTCCGACCGAGGTCCCGGCCTCCCCTCCGACCGAGGTCCCGGCCTCCCCTCCGACCGAGGTCCCGGCCTCCCCTCCGACCGAGGTCCCGGCCTCCCCTCCGACCGAGGAGGCGGTCCCGGCCCAGGCCAGCGCTCCTCCAACCGCGGCCGAGCTGCCTCCCGCCCTGGCGCCACCCGCGCCCACGCCACCCGCGCCCGCACCCGCTCCTCCCGCGCCCGCCGCACCACAGTCGGGCTTTGAGAGCTTCAAGGCCGTCAACCAGGCGGTGGCACCTCCGCCGGGAGCCGAAGTGCCGGCCCCGCTCCCCGCTGCGCCACCGGCTGCCGCCCGCGTCATGGCCACGCACGAGGTGATGCACCCGGCCTACCAGCACCCGCTGATCATGGTGATCACCCCGCAGAACCCCGACGAGTGGCAGATGCCGGAGCAGCCCTCGTCCAGCCAGGGGATGCGGGCGCTGGGTCTGTTCATCACCCTGGCGCTGGTAGTGACGGCGGTGCTCTTCTTCTACATCCTGTACAAGAACAACTGGTCGCTGGATCTGGCCAACCTCGGGCAGATGGTGGACCGTGCCTTCGGCAGTGAGAAGCACATGCGCGACGTCCCGGACGAGCTTCGCGGTCTGGAGCTGGATCAGCCGGCGAACCCCATCGTCGAGCAGGCCAAGCTCGCCGACGGTCAGGCAGTGCTGACAGTCCAGGGCGTGGTCCGGAACAACGACACTCGCAGTCATCGTTATGTCTATGTCCGTGCCACGCTGAGAGACAACCACGGGCGGAAGGTCACGAGCGTGGAGAGCCCTGCAGGCAACGTGTTCTCCGCCGAACAGCTGGCCTCGATGGCCCGGTTGCGTCTGGCCTCCTCGATCAGTCCCGGCGGACGCGACAGGAGCAACGCTCGGATCGAGCCAGGCCAGTCCGTGGCCTACATGGTCGTGCTCACCATGGTGCCCCACGACTACGATTCCTCCAAGTACAAGGTCGAAGCCGAGATCAGCCAGGCCGAGCTGTACGAAGGCCCGTGACCGGCGCCCCATGGCTCCCTCGCAGCCAGCGCTGCAGCTCGCACGGCGGCTCACCGCGCTCCCCGAGCCTGTGATGCGCGAGCGGGTGCTGCTGGAGTACTTGCATGAGGCCGACCTGGATCAGGCCGTGCGGGTGCTGGACGAGATCTATCGTCTCGGGCGCGAGGGCGGCCCCCCCTTCAACATCGCGCTGCTCACGCTCGCCTCGCTGCTGAGCCACGGCGCCGTGAGCTACGAGCTGACGGCCGAGCTCTACCAGCAAGCCAAGGAGGCCGACCTCGAGTCGGTGACGCTGCTGCTGTACTCCAGCCAGCCGTCGTCGGTGACCTTCACCCGTCGAGAGGAGCAGCTCGAGCTGACGCTGGGTCATCGCAAGTGGATGGCCCGCAGCACCGACAGGGACGTGCTGCACCGTCTGCTCGCCAACCCCGAGCCCGAGGTGATCAACAACCTGCTGGACAACCCCCGGATCACCGAACGCGACGTCGTCAGGCTCGCCGCGCGCCGGCCGGCGTTCTCCGAGGTGCAGTTCGAGGTCTTTGCTTCACCGCGATGGATCCGCCGCTACAACGTCAAGCGAGCCCTGGTGCTCAACCCCTACACTCCCACCGAGCTGACCTTCCGGCTGGTCGGCTTCCTCAACCGCAGGGATCTGCGCCTCGTCATCTCGAGCCCCGGTCTGCCGGAGTCGCTGCGCGACATCGCCAGCCACCTGCTGACGCCGCAGGAGAAGAGCGACGAGGGCGGCTAGACTGTATGGCCGATCACGGCCGGTAGACCTTCCCGCCGTATCCAGTGCGCACCTTGAACGGCAGGGGCCGGCCCGAGGGAGCCGGGCTTGCGGCGTTGGCAAGATCGACGACCAGCCGCGTCGCATGGCGCGACACCGCGCGGTTGGTCCTGACGTCGATGCTCGCCAGGTTGTCGGCCGGCCGGTGGTAGTCCCCCGGTTCGCCGACGTACATCACCGACGGAACACCACCCAGGGCCGTGACGTAGTGGTCGCTCCGGGTGAACCAGCGCTCGCCGCCGTCGTGCTCGTGACCCGGAATCAGCCGGGCCATCGCCCCCCGGGTGGGAAGCGCCATCGCCCGGCGATAGACCGGATTGCGGAGCGCATCGGCGGCGTTGTTGCCGCCGAACAGCCGGATGCGCGCCGGGTTGCCGCGCCCGACCATCTCGAAGTTGATCGCCGCAACGAAACGCTTGTCGCCGAAATGCCGGGCGAATCGAGTGAAGGCCTCGGTCCCCTTCAGCCCCTCCTCCTCCGCCGAGGGAAAGAAGAAGACCACGTCCCGGCTCAGCGGGCGACCCTTGAGCCGTTCCAGGCGTCTGAGGGCGTCGGAGACATGCAACGCCGCGGCCACGGCCGATCCGTTGTCGTTGGCGCCCTGGTAGCGCGACATGTCGAGCGGCTTTCCGCTGCGCGCAGCCGCCGCCTCGATCGTGCGCTTCTGGGCGCCGGACAGCCCGTCGAGGTGCGCGATCACGAGGATCGCCTCGCGCGTCGAGCCGTCTCCCGGACGGATGCCGATCACGTTGTCGGAGCGGCCCCTGCCCGGCGCGAAGCGCTGGTCCCACTCGAAGGTCTGCAGGTAACGCTTGAGCCTCGAGCGGCCATCCCCCGCCGGCAGCACCCCCTGCTCCTGCAGCCGACCCGCGACCCAGCGGGCGATCTTGCCGTAGCTGTGGTGTGTGGGGTCACGTCCACGGGGCGCACCGGTGACCGCCTCCAGATCGGACCGCATGCTTCGACAGCTCGACACGACGCCCGGGCGTCGAGTGGCCCTGGCCAGCTCGGCCTCGCTCGCGCGCCGGAGCGCTCCAGGGCTCAACGTCCCACCAGCGTAGCGATGGCCAGAGGGGGTGAAGGGTCGCCGGTGTTTCCGTCTGTGTGAGCCCTCGATCGCCGGGCGCAAAGCAGCTCGCAGACGGCCAAGCAGGTGGTTGCTCTGGCCAGCACGCGCTGATGACGACAGGTTGCAGTGTTCGCCGCGACGCTGCGCCCAGGAAGAACCCAGTGGACCGATCGTCAGCAAGATCGTCGCAAACAGGCCGCTCGACCGCCGCAGTCTGCGATGCGTGGAGGGGAAGCACGGGGTCATGGGCCCGGTTTCAGCAATCCGTGTGCCACGGCCACGGGCCCTGATCTTGCATCACCGTCGCGATGGAGGGACCGACAATGACACGGCTGATCCTGGCCCTGACTGCTGCGATGCTGCTGGCTCTGCCACCGACTGCCACGGCCCGCCCTGGCTTGCGGCAGCGCGTCAGCCGCTGGATCCAGGACACCAGGGCCGTGCTGCGGCCGGTTCGGGGCGGCTCGATCGAGAGCTACATTGGACACTGCCGCACTCTGGGCACTGGCGACACCTTCAAGCTGACCGAGTCACGTTCCAGGAGCGGAACGGTGCGACGGCTCGCCGTCCCGCGGCAAGTGGCCGAGGTGGTCACCAGTCGCCGGGGTCTGCGGCGCTACCTGAACCACATCGGCTCGAACACGGTTGAGCTGGTCTACAACCAGCACTCCTCGGAGTACGGCCATATGCTGGTGCGCGCCGGCAGGCAGGTCTACGAGTTTCGCAACGTGAAGTCGGCCCACGCCGGCGCCTTCAGCTCCAAGGTCTCGGGCTGGAAGGGGTCGGTTGGCATGGTCTACCGGGTGGATCCTGCCAAGTTGCCCGAGATCCAGCAACAGCTCGGGGTTCTGGTGCAGGCGACGCAGAGCTTCAACCTGCCGCCGTTCGACTCCTACGGCAAGCCCGTCCGCCTCAGACCCGTACAGGGCTCTGCCGCCGGCGGGCAGGGCGTGGAGACCTTCATGATCGACATGCCGGGAAAGGGAGAGTATCGGGCCAGCGGCGCGGTCCGGGCACGGCGCGTGACGGTGGACAACAAGCTCCACCTCGAGACCACCAGCGGCCTGCGGGTCCCGGTGGTCGCGCAGGGCAAGGATGGGTCACTGTCGGTGGACACGATGACCTGCACCTCGTTTCCGATCCAGACGCTGTCCCGGCTGGTCCCTGTGCTCGGTTTCGGCGGGCTCTCGAGCTACGCACAGCGCTACGCAAAGTCCGCAGTGACCAACCTGGTGCGCGGTGACACGCCGGCGGTCCCGCACCTGGTGACAGTCTACACCGGCCGCCGCGGCCGGCTCGATGTCAGGCAGCAGGTCAATGACATCGGCAAGCGGAGCAACGCCCAGCAGCCGTAGACCCGCATCGACGGTTCCCAACCCTCGGCGTGCATGGTACAAGAGTCTCATGTCCGGGATCTTCGAGATCGCGGTGGTTGTGGCCATCATTCTGTTGCTCTTCGGCGCCAAACGGCTCCCCGCAGTAGGCAGCGCGCTGGGCAAGATGGTCCGCAACTTCCGTGCGGGCAAGGTCAACCGGGACGAGATCGAGGTCACCTCCCACGACCAGGAAGAGCTGGATCGACACTCGAAGGACTCGTGATCCAGGTCCGCCCCCGCGGTCCTACACCAATGGCAATGTCCTACCTCGTGGTACCTGTGCTGTGGAGTCGACACCACAACAGAGGTTGACTCCACTTCACACCTGTAACCCGATCCGGGGTGTCCTTGGGTGCAAACCTGTAGTCTCAGGTTCCACGAAATCGACTCGTTGCCCGGGCCGCGGCGGCTGGAACGACCCTTGCAGCTTGATCCACCGTCAGCTCGAGGAGGCGCCGTGACCCTCAACACCCGCACCACCCAGACCCAGTCAGGAGACCACCTGAAGCTGCTGGAGCTCTGCTACCGTTACGCCTACCTCAACGGACGGCGGCAGGCAGGGCTGCGGCTCGGTCCACAGGAGCGACAGCAACTCTGGTCTCTGACCCATCTGTTCGAGGGAGACCCGCAGTACCAGCGACGCCACTACAGGCGCTTTCCACTGCTGCTCCATGCCGTGGTCAAGACCAGCCGCGGATGGTGCAGCGGCAGAGTGCTCAACATGTCCGGCGCGGGCATGTACCTCGCCCTGACGCATGATGTGGAAGCAGGCACCACGGTGCAGGTCCGCGTGGGCCAGCCGGGAGAGGTGGAGTACCTCTTCACCTGCACGGTGACTCGAGCCACGTCGGACGTGGACGGAGAGCCTGAAGGAGTCGGGCTCTCCTTCTGCTGCGTACCGCTGGAGATGCGGCGGGCGGCCTGATCCTCGCTCAACTGCGCCAATGCTGCGGTCGGGCTGTGAGCTCGGCCACCTTCAACAGCCACTGCCGGGGAGGTTGACGATAGCCGGCCGTCAGCTCGCCGTCGACATCCAGCACGCGGAACAGCTGTCCGTGGAGTTGAACCCGCTGCCCCGCCAGCAGGGGCCGTTCGCGGCAGACCACCGTGGCACGCCGGGGACCCTCGCGCTGCAGCCGCTGGTAGAGCTGTCGCAGGCGGGCATCCAGCGCGGGGTCGCGGCCCAGTCTCACCTTGCGGCGCACGGCGGTCTTCTGGCACAGCTTCAGCTCGGCCTGGCTGGGATCCACCAGTATCCGGAGATCGGCACCCACCCGCATGCGGAAGCACCCGCCCGCCGTCTCACGGACCCCGCCCGCGACGCCCTCGATCAGCCGGTGGAGCAGCCCCAGCTCCACCTGGTACAGCACACACGGCCTGCCGGTCAGTGGTGCAGGGAGGGTGCGAAGGGGCTCCACCATCCCCACCGTCTCGATCCACCTGCCGTCCTGCTCGTCAACCCACGCGAGAGAAGGCATCCTCCACCTCCGCGGGCCTGTCCTCGGTCTTCAGGGCGGTGCCGTAGATCGCTCCTGCCGCCCCCAGAGGTCGGCGGCCCTCGCCCTGCAGCTCCCCGCGGCTGAAGCGGCTGGACCAGTCGATCCGTCCGGTGAGCTGCATCACCACGAACAGGGTCAGGATGGAGAAGATGGTGATGGACAGGCCGGTGTAGCCCTCGAGGAAGAAGGCCAGGGAGAACAGGACCAGGTACAGCGCCTGCGCGCCGCCGGCCCAGAGCAGGGCGAAGCGTCCACCCACCGCCAGACGCAGGTAGGAGACCACCAGCCCGACAGAGGTGGCCGACGACAGTGAGAAGGCCAGCCACAGCGGAACCAGGTCGACCAGGTAGGCCAGCAACAGGTGAAAGGAGAAGAAGGCAGCCGCGAGCATTCCATAGTGCACCGGGTGCAGGCGCACCTGCTTCATCACCGACACCAGCAGCAGCACGAAGAAGAAGAAGGCGAGCGAGACCGGAGCGAACAGGGAGATCTCCGAGGCCAGCGGGCCCGGGTTGATGCGGTGGGGCATCGCTACCGAGATGTTGGTGTCGGCCAGGATGCTGCCGAAGCTCCAGGTGAGAGCCCAGCCACCGCCTCGCCTCTGCTTGCTCGAGGGGGAGAGCGTCCCGTCGGGAAAATCGACGTCGTCGAAGTTCGTTGCCACATTCAGCTGGAAGTCCCTGGCCCGGGTGGTGGAGCTGCCAAAGGAATAGCTCCAACGATCGAGACCCCTCGAGTTGTAGCGCACCAGGAAGCGCCGCGACTCTCCGGGGGCCAGGGTCAGCACCGCCACCGCGCTGGAGCTCTGGGCGTCGAGGTTGACCGGCAGGTCCTTGCCATCCATCTCCACGGTGAACTCGTCGTAGATCGCCCCGCGCGCGGGGAACGGAACCACCAGGCGCGCCGAGCGCCGGCAGTCGGTGTCGTTCTTGAAGGCGTAGCGCCCCTGGAACCGCACGCGGTAGGTGGCGTACCACAGCAGGCCCTTGCGACGGTGCTCGAGGTCCAGCTTGGCCGAGGCCCGGGTGCGCACCGGCTTCAGCTCCACCTCGGAGGCGCAGGCGGGCGGCACGGGCGGCTGGGTCAGCGCCGGCTGGCTGGCCGGGGGCGTCTGTGTCGTCTGGGCCGTCTGTGTCGCCTGGGGCGTCTGTGTCGTCTGGGCCGTCTGTGTCGTCTGGGCCCTGGGGGCGGGGATCGCCTCGAGCACCACGCTGGGGGCCACCTGACTGTGCAGCCCGCCCCATAGCTGCCCGACCTGCGTGCGCAGATCGCTGTCCTTCTGGCTGGTGCGGTGCGAGGTGACGAAGCCGAGGATCAGCCAGGCGCACGCGGTGAGCACGTAGATCGCAACCACTGCCACCAGATAGCTCGCGGAGATACGAAACGGTCGCTGCTTGTCGGTCATGGGCTCCTCCTATCTTCCTTGTACCGGCTGGACGCCGAAGTTTCAGCGACAGCTGTGAGGAAAGGCCGGGGAGGAGATGTGGCGGTTGTGTGGCAGCGCCGCCGCTACAGCAGCGGCAGCTCGGGGTGGCGGGAGATCAGCCGGTCCAGCTCGCGCTTGAGCGCGGGATCGATCGGCGCCGGGTTTCCCCGGGCCAGGATCTTCTGCACCTGCTCCGCCGCCGCCTCCCACGCCGAGGGAGCACCGCGCTTCTCCCAGTCGCCGTAGGTGCCACGGTCGATCACCGGCGACGGGATGTACAGCTCCTGGCGGAAGTTGGCCCGGGTGTGAGGGTGGGCCAGGAAATGGCCCGCCTCCACCACCGCGGCCAGCAGATCAGGCGCCTGTCCGGCGCCCGTGTCGCGAATGCCGCCAGCGAGCCGCAACGCGAAGCCACAGGCCTCGTTGTCGAGCACCAGCTTCTCCAGGCTCTGACAGCTCTCGAAGTCGAGCATGCCCGGTCCGGAGACCATGTTCACGCCGGCCAGGGCAGCCAGCGCCGCCCCCAGACCCGACTCGAGGCCCGCCTGCCAGTCGACTCCCTTGGCGTCAGAGAGGCCCATGTAGGCGTGGGTCGGCATTCCCAGCCGCTTGCCAACCTGCGCGTAGGCCACGTCGATCATCTGGGTCTCGATCGCCCCCATCGGCGTCGTGCCGTGGCGCATGTCCAGCGCCGACGGCGACCCGCCGTAGATGATCGGCGCCCCGGGGGCCGCGAGCTGGTGAATCACGATCCCGGACAGGTTCTCCGCCGTGTGCTGCACCACCACCTCCCTCAGGGTGACCGGCGAGGTCGCACCGGCCATCGGCATCGACACCAGCTCGGCCGGGATACCGGCCCGCGCGCAGTCGATCAGCGCCTGGCAGGTCAAATCGCTCCACTTGAGCGGCGGGGTGGGACAGCAGTCGAAGATGGCGAGCGGTCTGTCCCGCAGCGCCTGCTCGCCGCCGCGCACCGCGACCAGCATGTCGCGCATGAGGCCGAAGGCCTCCTTGACGAAGGTCCCGGTGACCACCGGCTTGCGGCAGTTCTGCAGCGCGACATAGAGCCGGTAGCGGTCGGCCAGCTGATCGGGCACATCGGTGGGGATCAACGCGGTGGACTGCGCGGCCAGGTTCCGGCATGCCTCGGCCACCCAGGCCAGGTGCACGCAGTCCTGCACCCGGGGCTGCCGCCGTCGACGGGTCTGCGGGTCCAGCAGGTGCAACGCCGCCGAGCCGGGGTCGAAGTGCACGTTGTCTCCGCCGAGCTCGAGCGGGTGGGCTCCGTCGCGGTCGTAGAGCAGGATGCACCCGGGTGCGCTCTGAAGCGCCCGCCGCACCGTCGCCTCGTCGAGGAAGGCGCGCTGGCCGTCCAGCCGCAACCCGGCCTCCCGCAGCAGGCCCAGGGCCGTCTCGTTCTCCACGAACACACCCACTCGACCCAGTGTGGTGAGCGCGTCCTCGATGATCCGCTCCGCCGACTCGCCGGTCAGCAACTGCAGTACAGGTCTCATTGGGACTCCATCTCCTGTTCGTCGGGCCCGTCCTCGACACGGTAGAGGCAGCCCTCGAGGGTACAGGCGGCGCACCGCCGACTTGCCGCGCGCCCCTGCTGTGGCTCGCGCATGAATCGCACGGCGAAGCTCACGGACTTGCGTGGCACCATCATCAGCCCTTCGGTCAGCCGGATTCCGATCGCCCCGGCGTCGAGCAGCCCCAGCAGATCAGGCTGGCCCTGGATCGCCCAGCGCCCGTAGCCGGGGCTGATCCGCGGGGGCAGCTGATACCCACGACGCTGGGCCTCGGTGCAGAGCAGCAGGTTGACGGCGTCGGCGGCAGCCTCGGCGGCAGCCGAGCCGAACGCATCCAGGACCAGCGCCTCCAGCACCTGACCCTCCTGGCCCAACCTGTGCTCCTCACGCTCGAGCTCCGCCCCTGCGGTGCAGACCGCGATCCCGACCCACTCGGAGGGATCGGGCAGGCCGGTCGTGAGCGCCAGAGCGCGGCCCACCACGCGGTGGATCCCACGTGGCGTGATCAGGCCGCCGGCCCGCTCCCACAGGCGCTCCAGCGCCCGGTCCACCTGCGGCGACGGCTGGCGCGACCGGGGGTAGCCCAGGTTGCGGAGCACCTCCCGGCGGGAGATCGACAGCGGCGCCAGGTCACTGACCGTCGCCCCGCTCATCACGCCTCGTGAAGATCCAGGGCAAGTCGCGCGGCGCGGATGAAGGCCGGGTCCGTGCCGCAACAGCCGCCGACGATTCTCGCCCCGAGGCGCACCATCTGCATCAGGTCCGCGGCGAAGGGCTCGGGATGGGCGTCGTAGGTCACGCCCTCGGCGGTGACCTGCGGCTGGCCGGCGTTGGGCTGGGCCACCAGGGGCGCTTCGATGGCCGCGGCGGCCTGCTCCACCATCGGGATCATCTGGGCCGGGTCGACGCTGCAGTTGAGCCCCACCGCGGTGGCGCCAGCGGACGCCAGCGCACGGAGCGACGGGACCAGGGCGTCGCCCATGATGGTGAACACCCCGCGCTTCTTGGCCTCGAAGGTCATCGACGCCAGGACGGGCAGGCCGGTCTCGAGCGCAGCCTCGAGCGCGGCCTGCGCCTCGCGCAGATCGAACATGGTCTCGATCGAGATCAGGTCGACACCGCCCCGTGCCAGCTGCTCCACCTGCTGCCGGTAGGCCTCGCGCAGCGCATCGCCGGTGGCGTCGCCCATCGGCGGAAACATCATTCCGGTGGGGCCCACGTCTCCGGCAACCATCACCGCACCTCCGGCCGCCCTCAGCGCGATCTCCGCCGCCTTGAGGTTGACCTCGTCGCACCGTCCCTGCAGGCGGACACTCGCCAGCTTGGGCGGGCTCGCGCCGAAGGTGCAGGTGTGGATCACATCGCTGCCGGCTTCCACGTAGCCGCGGTGCACCTGCTCGATGCGGTCGGGGTGCTCCAGGACCCACCACTCCGGAGCGCGTCCCTGCTCCAGGCCCATGGCGATCAGACGCGTGCCCAGTCCACCGTCGAGAAGCAGCCGATCGCCAGCTGCCAGCCGCTGCGCCAGGTCACCGGTCACGGTGCACGATCTCCCTGGCCACCTCCACCGCGGCCACGGCGTTGTCGGCGTAGCCTGCGGCCCCGATCTCCTCCGCCCACTTCCGCGTAACAGGCGCACCGCCCACCATCACACGGGCCGGCAGGCCCTCTGCCTTCAACGCCTGGACCAGCTCGCGCTGGATGCTCATGGTCGTGGTCAGCAGTGCCGAGGCACAGACCAGATCGGCAGACAGCTCCCGCACCCGCTCGACGAACCGGGCCACCGGGACATCGGCGCCCTCGTCGGTGACCTCGAATCCGTTGGCCGAGAGCAGCGTGCCGACCAGCGTCTTGCCGATGTCGTGGATGTCTCCCTGCACGGTGCCGATCACCACCCGACCGAGGCTGCTCCGTCCCCTCTGCTCCGCCTTCAGCGCTGGCTGCAAGATCGCCATGGCCGTCTTCATCGCCTGGGCCGAGGTGACGAGCTCGGGCAGAAAATACTCCCCCTCCTCCCACAGCTCGCCGGCCTTGCGGATCCCGAGCACGTAGCCTTCATCGATCGCCTGCAGCGGCGGGATACCCTGCTCCAGCGCCTGACGCGCCAGTTGCTCGGCAGCGGTCTGGTCCCCGGCCAGCACTGCGTCAGACATGGCGGCCAGGATCTGGGCGTTGTTCTCCGACATGCTCGCTCCTTGGGTGAACGGCTATTCTCGGCCACCCTGTCCAAGGCGGCAAGGCCGATCATCGCTCGAACCGCAGGTGACAGCGCCGGGATGCTGAGGGTATAGTCCAGTCGTTTCACCTGCTTTCAAGGAGCGTCACGGATGCTGGAGCAGAGCGCCATCGACTTTCTCAAGCAGCTGAGCGAGGCCTTCGGTCCGCCAGGCTTCGAGAGCGAGCCTGCCCGGATGCTCCGGGATTACGTCGAGCCCCATTGCGACGAGGTACGAACGGACAAGCTGGGGTCGCTGCTGTTCACCAAGCGGGGCAGCGCGGCCGATGGGCCGACCGTGCTGTTGCCGGGCCACATCGACGAGGTGGGGTTCATCGTCTCGGGAATCACCAAGCAGGGGTTCCTCTCGTTCAACCCGGTGGGGGGCTGGTTCGACCAGGTGCTGCTGGCGCAGCGGGTGCTGATCCGCACCCGCGAACGCAAGATGCTGTGCGGCGTGATCGCGGCCAAGCCCCCCCATCTGCTCGAGTCCGACGAGCGCAACAAGGTCGTCAAGCAGGACAAGATGTTCATCGACATCGGCGCCTGCTGCAGGGAGGAGGCCGAGGCGATGGGGGTCTCCATCGGAGACCCCATCGTGCCCGACTCCCAGTTCTCGACCATCACCAAGCAGGCGTTCGAGGACAAGCAGCCCAGGGGGGAGACGACCCTCTGCATGGGCAAGGCCTTCGACGACCGCGTCGGCGCCTTCATGGCGGCCGAGGTGGTGCGGCGCCTGACGCAGCAGCGGATCGACCACCCCAACACGGTGGTGGGCGCCGGCACCGCCCAGGAGGAGGTGGGGCTGCGGGGTGCTCGCACCACCGCCTGGCTGGCCCAGCCCGACGTCTGCCTGGTGCTGGAGGTCGACATCGCAAAGGACGTGGCCGGTGTCGAGCAGGACGCGGCCCCGATCAAGATGGGCGGCGGTCCCACCATCCTCACCTTCGACTCCTCCATGGTGCCCAACCAGGGGCTGCTTGAGTTCGTGATCGAGACCGCCAGGGCGCAGCAGATCCCGTTCCAGCTGTCCCAGATCCGTCGCGGCGGCACCGACGCCGGCGTGATCCACATCACCCACGCTGGCTGCCCCAGCCTGGTGCTGGGCGTACCAACCCGCCACATCCACTCCCACGTGGCGCTGCTCTCCCTGGACGACGTCGAGCGTTGCATCGAGCTGGTGCTGGCGGTGGTCCCCAAGCTCGATCGCGCGACGGTGGATGGATTCACCGCCCTGTAGTTGGGGTTAGTCCGACCGCTTGCGGATGATGAAGTCCACGCGGCGGTTCTTGGACCAGGCCTCCTCGTTGTGCCGTCGGTCCACCGGATGGGTCTCGCCGAAACCCCTGGCCTTCAGCCGGCCGCGCCCCACTCCCTTGTTGGTCAGGTGCTTCATCACCGCGTGGGCCCGGTCGTCGGTCAGCCGCATGTTGTAGGCGTCCGAGCCGCGCTCGTCGGCGTGGCCCTGGATCTCGACCATCAGGATCTCGGGCGTGCTCTTCAGAAATGAGGCGATCGCGTCGAGCAACGAGAAGCTGATCGACTTGATCACCGCGCTGTCTGTCTCGAAGTGGATCGGTTTCATGATGTCGATACTGCCGCGGGTCACCTTGAACGGCCGCTTGTCGGGGCAGCCGTCCTCGTCCTCGAAGTTGTTGTAGGTCTCGGGCTCGTTGGGGCACCTGTCGTCGACGTCGAGGATCCGGTCCTTGTCGTTGTCCGGGTCGGGGCAACCGTCCTTGTCCTCGAAGCCGTCCTTGTCCTCCGGGTCGTTGGGGCACAGGTCGTCGACGTCGAGGATGCCGTCCTTGTCGTTGTCCGGGTCGGGGCAGCCGTCCTCGTCCTCGAAGCCGTCC
>Ga0180009_10001321_pt1 | contig 30734 bp, 29 predicted proteins | sample OS_PC_MetaG_FD_123537 | JGI IMG/M metagenome (GOLD analysis project Ga0180009, IMG submission 123537) | Groundwater microbial communities from the Aspo Hard Rock Laboratory (HRL) deep subsurface site, Sweden - OS_PC_MetaG | ecosystem: Environmental > Aquatic > Deep subsurface > Groundwater...
CACTCTCGGCCTGCAAAACAACCATCCCTGTCCTCTCTTCCGGCTTTTCCGACATAAGGTACTCTATAACCTCCGATTGCGGGGTGATCGGATATCCAAAATAACCATCTACCCCGGCTCTGATGGCCGCCTCGGCAATGGCTTCGTTCCCTTTCATTAACTTTAATTCACCCATTATTCTGATGTTTTTTCGTTATTATTCAACCTTTTTACGGTAAACGGTGATTACACCGTCAGGACATACAATGGCACAATTGGCGCAGCCTGTGCAGGCATCCGGATTTGCCATGTATGAAAAATGATAGCCCTTGCCGTTTACATCCTTCGACATGGCGATAACACCGGTCGGACAAGCGCCTATGCACACTTCACAGCCTTTACAGCGTTCAATGTCAACAACAATCGCTCCTTTAACTTTTGCCATAATCAGTTATATATTTTGGTGTGTAATTCAAATCGCTACGAAATTACATTAAATAAACCTAATCATATCCGATGCTTTCAGATGTTTTTCCGGATTTTAAGGCAATTTATAATTATTTTAAATTGACCGGATAAAAACCCGGTACTGTTCTTTATTGTAATAAAACAAATTGTTTCCTGAGGCTCAACCTTTTATCGGGTGATCCTGATGAAATTGTTTCAATCTCTTTTCCAGGTCAGGAAACTGGCTTTGCTGCACCAGGGAAACACATGCCCTTACTCCTTCATGTCGCTCACTTCCGGTGATGGCCAGGGAAATGGCACTGATACCATAGTAAAGCAATTCCTTTATGAGTTCCTCTCCATCCATCCCTGGATAGGCAAAGGTAAAATAAAATCCATCGGCAATAGGCTCGTCCTCATCCATATCATATACTATGTAAAACCCGTTTTCCAGGAAAAGCTTTTTCATGATGGAAGCTTTGATCTTATATTCCTTAACGGCTTCCAGGAAATCGTATTTTCCGTCGTTAACCATTTTCAGGATGGCCGTGAGCCCATACTGCGGTGAGTGTGCAGTTCCCGAACTCAGGGAATAAAGAGAACCGAAAACCATGGCATTGCCGAAAACGTTGGATGCATAATACCTTAATAAATCGTCCGACTGCCTGTTATACAACTTGTCAGAAATGACCATCATGCCAATCCTCTGTCCGGCATAACTAAAAACCTTGGAGCTGGATATGAAGAGTATGTAATTATCGGTATATTGCGTTACGGAAGGCTGATAAGGCGGTTCTCCCGGTTTGGAATAATCCTTGCGAAAATCCATCCCAAAATATGCCAGGTCTTCCATGATGATCACATCGTATTTGTTCGCCATCTCTCCTATGATCTTCAATTCTTTGTCGGTAAAGCAGATCCAGGAAGGGTTGTTTGGGTTGGAGTAAAGTATGCTTGAAATATTTCCTTTGGATAGGTATGATTCCAGCTTATCCCGAAGTTTTTCTCCTCGGTAATGATAAACATCGAAAGCTTCATACTTGATGCCAAGCACCCGGTGTTGCTGTTTATGTACAGGGAATCCGGGGTCGATGAACAATGTTGTATCCTTTTCTTTGCTAAGACGATTAACAGTCATGAACGAGGCAAAGCCGCCCTGCATAGAACCGACCGTAGGAATGCATCCTTCCGGGCTGACATCGATGTTTAGGAAAAGCTTTACAAACCTTGAAATTTCTTTTTTTAGTTGTGGTATCCCGTAAATATCGGGATAAATGGCCGCTACTCCCTTTTTCAGTGCTTCTATTTCTGCTTCAACACCAATACTGACGGGTGCAAGGCCAGGAATGCCCATTTCCATGCGAACAAAACGTTCCCCGGTGGCATGCTCTATGTTATCAATCAGCTTCTTGATTTCCCTGATCGAAGCCTTGCTTATACTTGCCAGCTTGCTTTCTTTAATCTTTTCTGTTACCGTTTCATAATGGATTGGCGTAGACTTCATATATATCCCTTTCTTCTTTTTTTATCCGGGATCCCGCCAGGAAATTTACAAACCAGGTTAAGAGGCGAGACCTGACTCCGGATGTTTGGTGTTGTTAATGCACTAACAAAACGCTCAAATATAAAAAAATTAATTTCAAAAAAAATAAAATACTCCGAATAATATCCGGTAATTACAGGTTTCCGATGTATTGTCAAATTTTCCCATGTTGTCCGGCTCACCCCAGGCAGCTGCTGTATATTCAAGTTCAATGGCCAGCATGAGTTTTCCCGAATATACCTGTAACCTTGGAGCTATCCTGTAGGCATAGGCAAGATCCTCGAAATTCCCGAAAAATCTACCCTCACTGCTTCCTGCATATCCAAGGTTCTTTGTGTATCCTGCAAAGATGGCCGGCCTGATCTTCTTTCCCTTGCCCGAAATATCAATCCAGGACGAAATCTGGTTGGTTGGTTTATACGTGATCCGATGATTTACCGTATCGAGGGTATGCTCAACATAACCTCCCGCCATGATATGTTCCGTCAGGTTCTGACCGGCAACGGTTCCGGTTTGGATGATAAACGGTGTGAATTCTATCCTGGCAAAAACAATGGCGGCAAAGGAATGTACTTTTTCATCTGTTTTGTATTCCGTTCCGGCGGGTAAATCGACTTTCAGCCGTGGCATAAGCATCTTGTAGTCGAGGCCCCACCCGATGATATGTTTACCCGGTCTGAGCTGAAACTGCAGGTCGAGGTTAGGGAGTACCGCGTTACGGAGGTAAACGGGGGATGGACCTTCGGGGCCGTTACTGGCATAATCCCTTTGCGAGGCCGCTACGGCGATGATCTTCAGGATGCCGGTATTTTGCTCAAAGCGCAGCTGGTTATGCCGTGAAAAAGGATGGAAAGGGGCCCCGGTGTTCAGTCCTATCGTCGAAGGCCTGACCTCGGGTGTGTATAAAGGGTGCCAGTATAATCCGGCCAGGAGGCTCCGGCTTTTCCATTCCAGTTTCACCCATGCTTCCCGCAGCCTGAAACCGTTGTTATCCAGGTTTGATTGCCCCGTAAAGTCTCCCTCAATCACTCCTGAAGTGGATGCACCCAGGGCGCGGGGACCGCTGATCTCACCACGGAGGCGGCTGGTCATGGCTAACTGGTTGAAGGATGAGTGAGCGTTAATGTCATTCCCGGCTTTATCCTTGTTCACCGGCAGAGGCAACAGGCTCACCATGCCCTCCCGTGATTCGATGAGCCGGCGCGTATCGTAAAACATCTGGGCATTGACAAAACCCGAAAAGCGAATCCCCCATCCTGTGGCCGGCTTTTCCTGGGAGAAGGCCGTTAAAGTGAAAAGAAAGAACAAAACCGTGAGATAACGATAGCCGGGCATTTATTTTTTAATTTTTGCAAAACTAACAATCGGATTCAGAGCCAGGGAAGCAAGCATTCCCACTGTTCCTGCTTCAGGAGAGGGCATTCCGCTGATATACAGCCCCAGGCAAAGGACCAGCCCGGCAATCCCGGATATCAACGCGCTGACTTTGTTGGCACGGGGTAAAAACAATCCCCAGATAAATGGTCCCAGGAAAAAAGAGCCTATGGCTCCCCAGGATATGCCCAGGATAGCCACGATACTATCGGGGTTCAAATAGGCCAGGAACACGGATAAAAGAATGAAGAATGCGCTGGTCCATCGCATCAGACGGGTCAGTTTCGCATCAGAGGCTGCCGGGTTCATGAATCCATGATAAAGATCTTTGGTGACCGATGAGCTGGAGACGAGCACCAGCGATGCCAGAGTCGACATGGAGGCCGAAAGGATCAGCAACAGGATAACCACGGAAAGGGATTCGGGGATAACATTAGCCAGCAATTCCGGCATAAGCCTGTCAAAAAGGGGCTGCCCGTCGTTAAAGGCACCGGGCGTGGTTTCCGGGGTCAGGAATATCCTGGTGGTGCTTCCTACAAAATAAGCTACACCGCCAATAAGGAAAGCAAAAACTGTGGAGGCGAACATGCCCACTTTTACCGACCTGCGGTCGCGGATCGCATAGAACTTCTGCACCAGCTGCGGCATGGCAAAGGGGGCCAGACTGGTCAGGAGGATCAGCGAAAGCAAGGGCCATATCCCCGGAGGCCCTACCGGGCGAGTGAGCCCCGGATTGATCTCCTGCAACGAAAGGGTGATCTGCCCGATCCCGCCTGCTTTGTGAAGCGTGCTGGCAAACAATACGATCACGCCCGCGACCATGATGATGCCAAAAATCATATCGATCAAGGCCATCGATTTGTAACCGCCCAGTACAAGATAAATTGCAGTAAATAAACCCATGAAAATCAGGGCGTAAACATAAGGAAGATCGAAGTTGGATGTGAAAAGGTACGACAAGCCCATAAAAACCGCTGCCGAATAAGGGATCATAAAGACAAAGATGACGATGGACGACAGCAGCTTGAAAAAGGGGCTGTTATATCTTTTTTCCAGGTATTCGCTGATGGTGGAAACCTGGTATTCGGTGGCCATTTTTTTGATTTTCCATCCCAGCAGGAACCAAACCGTGAAAACCCCAACAAGCCCGTTTATCAGCGCGATCCACAATCCCGAGTAGCCGAAACCCCAACCTATCTTTCCGGCAAAACCGATGAAAAGTACTGCGCTGAAGTACGCGGTTCCATAGGAGAATGCGGTCATCCACGGGCCAATATTGCCACCTCCCAGGAAAAAGTCGGAAAACGATTTGGTCTTCTTCAGCCCCATAAGACCAATAATAATGATCATCAGGGCATAGAGTGCGATAACGATGATTTTGACTGTCATAGGTTCTGTTTTTCAATCCGGATGCGGGCATCAACGGCTTGTATGCTGTTTCCCAGTCCGATCAAAGGATTCAGGTCGAGTTCATGTATTTCGGGTGCAGCCATCACCAGGGCGGAAAGCCTCGACACGATCTCTGCGAATAGCTGTTCATCGGCTCCCTGTTTGCCCCTGACACCCTGGATGATCTTGTAACCCTTCAGGGAGCGGATCATCTCAAGGCTTTCATCCTGTGAGAGGGGCGCGAGGCCCTGGCTCACATCTTTTAATACTTCAATAAATATACCACCCAGTCCGCACAAGACCAGGTGACCGAATTTTTCCTCGTACTTTGCCCCTGCAAAAAGCTCTATGCCGGAGATCATAGGTTGTATAAGCACGCCGGTAGCGCCTTCGATCTGCATGATCTCAAGGAAGTTCTCTTCTACTTCCTGCGGATTCCGGATATTCAGGCGCACACCGCCCACATCCGATTTATGGACGGGGCCTATGACCTTCATCACTACAGGGAAACCTACTGCTTCTGCCATGCTGATGGCATCCTGCAGTGTTTCCGCAACCATTTCCTTAATCCTGGGTATTCCTGCAAGGTCGAGCAACTGTTGCACCTGCTCCGGATCAAGGTAGCCATTGCTGCAACCATCGATGACCTTACGGACACCGGAATGGTCTATACCGGGCAGTACCGGGTTTTCCGGGGCCGGAGGGTGTGTTTTGATCACCTTTCCGAGAGAGTGGGCAAAAACGACCTCATCGGAGAAATATACCCGTCCTTTATCGGTGAAAGAGCGTATCTCATCCTGTGCCGTCAGTGTGGAGGGGAGGATGGGATAGACCGGCTTGCGGAAGCTCTTCATTTTTTCGTCGATCACATCGTACACATCGTAAATATCATCAAGTCCTGGAGTTCCGAAGATCACGGCCATGCCGTCGATGTGGTCAAATTTGTTTTCCGTGTAATCCATGATCACCGCGAGTTGTTCTGCAGTACCCGTTGCCAGGAAATCGATGGGATTGGCCACGGAGGAGCCGGGGAAAAGCTGTGTCAGCAGCTCATTGGCATAGTGGCCCTGGATGGGAGGGACAAGGAGACCCTGATGCGAAAGCTCATCTGTCAGCATAACGGCGGGACCACCGGCATGGGTTATTATAGCGATATTTTTTCCTTCCAGGGGTTTTTCCTGGAAGATGCTGGCCACGGAGATCAGTTCCTCCCGGCCATAGCACCTTACTATGCCCGCTTTACGGAATAAGGCGTCAACGGCGGCGTCCGAACTGGCCAGGGCTCCCGTGTGGGAAGAGGCAGCCCGGCTTCCGGCCTCGGAAGCGCCCGCTTTGATGGCAGCGATCCTGCATCCTTTGCGGATCAGCGAGGAAGCATGGCGGAGAAGCTTATCCGGCTTTTCTATGCTTTCTATATAGAGCAGTTTTACCTTCGGACTGATCCCTTCTTCATAAGTCTCATCCATGTATTCCAGGATGTCTTCAACACCCAGTTGTGCACTGTTGCCGACGGAGAAAACCCTGGCGAACGACAGGCCCCTCGGGATGCCTGCTTCCATGATGAAGCAGGCGGTGGCACCGGAACCGGAGATGAAATCACAACCGCTCAGCTCCAAACGGGGTATGGGCTGGGTGAATACGCCATGATATTCGGGAGTCATCACCCCAATGCAATTGGGTCCGATCAGGCTTCCACCCACACTCTCCACGATGGTGACCAGCCTTTCCTCAAGCAACCTGCCTTCCTCACTTTCTTCACTGAAACCGGCACTGAGCACGATGAATCCACGGGTTCCCTTTTCCCTGGCAAGGATCTCCGCGGTATCAGGGATGAATTTAGCCGCGATGGCCATAATGGCCAGATCTGCCTGGGGCAGGTCACGAACATCCTGATAACTCGTTAAACCCTGGACCTCGGGCTCTTTAAGGTTAGTAACATACAGCTTGCCCCGGAAATGCCCGTCAATAAGGTTTTTTAACACCTTACCCCCGGGCTTGCGGATGTCGTTCGAACCTCCGATAACAACAATGCTGCGTGGCTGGATCAACTGCTCGCTAATCATATCAATAGGGTTATTAATCACGGATTGTCTGTGGGCTGCTAAAATAGGAAAATAATCCCAGCAGGGTTGGGTTGTTGATTATTTGTTGATTTCTTTGGGGGTAATCAGATGACATCTCCCTGCCGGGAGATGTCATCTGATTCTGAGGCGGGTTGGTGTGAGAGATTCTCCCAGTCAGTGCTCACTGTCGGGGCAGACTACTCGATTAGTAGCAGTTGTTTTTTAATTAAGTTTATAAAATGGTTCAATAAATTCACTTTCCCTTTTTCCGGTTATTGGGTCTTTCCATATCCGGAAACTCCCTCCAAACAAATAATCGCAAGCTTTTATTTGCTCTATTATTTTATTCATTTCATCAAAGGGGATTAGTTCTACAGATTTGCCTGTTTCGACCCATTCAATCTTTTCACAACCATCAGGGAGAATCATGGCTCCACTTTCATATTCCGCTGTATAATATTGCATAATTGTTGGATTGGTTCTCCATTCATAATGAAAGGTTAATAATCCACGTAGCTTAATGTTTTTAATTTTAATTCCCATTCTATCTCCCATCCAATTCACAAATTCTTTTATTGATAATGAGTCATTATATCTTGCGCCTGTGATTTCTAATCCATCCTTATCTCCTAAAAGCAAAATTTCTCCTTTTTCATTAGTTACAAGAAGTTTTATAAATGAATAATTATCCTTTTTGTCTTGTCCGTAAGAAATAAAATAAATTCCAAATAGCAGTAATAATAGTATTCGAAGTTTCATAAGTTTTGATTTATGGTTCGTGTCTGTTTTGTCGGGTAATTCAGGCGGGTTGCCCCGCCTTTGTCTCCTAAGAACTGCCGATTGTATCGGGAAAAACTCCCTTGAACCTTTCGACTCATCCGGCTCAGGATCTCATTAGGCGGATTAAACCACCCGGCAATTTACAAATTTTCAACATAAGGGTTAATGACATAGTCTGCGTGAGAAATAATGATCCCACTCCGTATTGAACTGATTGGGGTTCCTATTTAAAAGACTGTGGCGTTTGATGCAATAATAGACAAACATGTGGAGCAGGATGGTAATCAGATGACATCTCCCGCCCGGGAGATGTCATCTGTATCTGAATTATTTCAACTTACTCCAGCGTGAAAGATCCCCGCTTTCCAGCACCTGGTTCACTTCCTTTTCAACATCGCGGTAAGTGTTCCGGGAACCGCAGAAATACATTTCAGTCAGGGGATCCTTATCAAGGATGTGGTTCATTAGTTCTTCCCTGGTCGGGGTTTTTTCCAGTTTACTGTATTCTTCATAGGAGTAATCCAGGAAGGCTACCCGGTCGGTGATACCCCTGCGGTCCAGCAGGTACCCGTTATGAAGTTCTACCGGATAAGCAAACTCTCCTTTATATTTTAAATCGCCCGGGCCGGGATAGGAGGCGATGTTCTTTTTGTCCATGGTCAGGATGACGGGTACATTGCGCGAGTAATCATTATTGGTTTTATATACGATCACCGGAGGACCGGGCTGTGCAGCGGCTTTTTCCTGAAGGGCAATGTTCAGTGTGTCGTTGGTTGTTTCCGGTTCCGTGCTCTTGACCTTCTCCTGGTTCCCTGAGCAGCCATGGATCACGGTTGCCAGGATAATTAATTGTGAAAATAATTTTATCAGGTTCATAACAGGCATGATTATTGTTTTGGTTGGTAAAAATAATATTTTGCAGGTTCATAAAATATCCTGCAATAATAAATCTGATAAAATAATTATTTAGTACTTTTGCACAAACCGGATCTTTGCCACCCGGCAAAACAAAAACAGTAACATTATGAAACATTTGATTTTAGCACTCGCCATTACTTTTTCAGGACTTGCGCTTAACGCGCAAAACAATGAAGAAAGCGCTCCCGTGAATCCCAATGCTCCTGTGATCGAATTTGAAAACACCGTTCACGATTACGGCACGATTTATCAGGGAGGCGACGGTACCTGCTCCTTCAAGTTTACCAACAACGGCAAGGAACCTCTCATTCTGTCGCGGCCCAAGTCATCCTGCGGATGTACAGTCCCGACATGGCCCAAACAGCCTATCCTTCCGGGGAAAAGCGATGAGATCAAGGTGACTTATGCCACTTCCAGGGTTGGCCCGATCAATAAGACCGTGACCATTTATTCCAACGCTTCCAACAATCCGATCGTGCTGCGAATTAAAGGCAAGGTAGTAGCTCAGCCTGCTGAGATCATGCCGGAGAAGGAAACGGAAGATGGCGCAACTCCCGTAAATAAATAATACTAAATCCCGGTACAACCGGGATTTTTACATATTACTTAACCCAAACATCAAAGAAATATGCCATCCGTATCAGAAAAGGGAAAAAGGATGCCTGCTTCCCCCATCAGGAAGCTTGTCCCTTATTCCGACCAGGCCAAGAAAAAAGGAATTAAGGTATATCACCTGAACATCGGGCAGCCCGATATCGAAACGCCCGAAATCGCCATGAATGCCATCCGGAACTACCGGGAAGCCGTGGTTGCTTACAGCCATTCGGCAGGTATCCCTTCTTTCAGGAAAAAGCTCACCGGTTACTATAAAAAATATGGTATTGAGATCAGCCCGGAGGAGATCATCGTGGGTGCCGGCGGCTCGGAAGCCATCCTGTTTGCCATGAACAGTTGCCTTGATCCCGGCGATGAGATCATCATCCCCGAACCGTTTTATGCAAACTACAATGGTTTTGCCATCAGCGCCGGCGTCACTGTAAAGCCTATCCCTTCCGATATTGCCACAGGATTTGCCCTGCCGCCTATCTCTGAGTTTGAGAAAGCCATCACACAACGCACCAAAGCCATCCTGATCTGTAACCCGAACAATCCCACAGGATACCTTTATACACGGAACGAGCTGGAAGTGCTGCGCGATATCGTGAAGAAATACGACCTTTTCCTGATCGCCGACGAAGTATACCGTGAGTTCTGCTACGATGGTATGCAGCATTATTCAACCATGCTGCTTGAGGGTATTGAGGACAATGTGATCCTGGTCGATTCCGTTTCAAAGCGTTACAGTGCCTGTGGCATCCGTATCGGTTTTATGATCTCCAGGAACAAGGAGGTCATGTCGACCGCCCTGAAGTTTGCCCAGGCCAGGCTGAGCCCGCCTACTTTCGGACAGGTGGCCGCCGAGGCTGCCATCGACGTGCCGGATGAGTATTTTGCAGGCGTGTTAAAGGAATACCTCGCCCGCAGGAACACCGTCGTAAATGCCATCAATAACATGGAAGGCGCTTTCTGTCCCACACCCAAGGGTGCGTTTTACGTGGTCGCTCGCCTGCCTATCGATGATTCCGACAAGTTCTGCCAGTGGCTGCTCGAGGATTTCCAGTTTAAAAATGAAACCGTGATGCTGGCCCCGGCTACAGGCTTTTATGCTACCCCCGGCCGCGGCCTGGATGAGGTGAGGATCAGCTACGTGCTCAATGTGCATGATCTGGAGAAATCTATGGCCTGCCTGGCAGAAGCATTAAAGGTATATCCCGGTCGCAGGAAATAAGAGAATATCCTGCTTTCAAAGGATAACCGGAATTGTCATACTTATTCAAAGTCTTCGTAAAGCAAATACTTCCTGCGTATTTCCCGGAACCTGTTGAGGTCTTCCTTCCAGGATTCCCTGATTTCCTGTGGAGTCAATCCTGAGCGGACCTGTCTTTCCAGTTTGTCTGTACCGGCCAGGAGCGGAAAGTAGTTATTGAAGAATTCCTCTTTTCCTGAAAAATACCTCCAGGATTCGGTAAGCCAGCTCAGGTTCATGCCGTGGGGATTGGATGCGTATTGCAGCGCGTAGGAACTAAGGTTATGGCCGTGACACAGTATGCCTTCGTACAGGGGTTTGCTTGCCCCTTCCCGGGAAACAGGTTTGAAAAGGTAGCTGCCGGCAAGATAATCAGGATGGCCGAATACCTGAAAGGGCTTGTCGGTACCCCGCCCGACACTCATGATGGTGCCCTCGAAAAGAGCCAGGGAAGGATACAGATATACCGACATCCAGTCGGGGAGATTGGGAGAGGGCCTGACCGGTAGCTTGCAGATCATGTTGTGATGATAACCGCTCACCGGAATGACTTTCAGATCACATTTTTTACCATAAGGAAGCCATCCCTCCCCGTTGACCATCAGCGCGTATTCTCCTATCGTCATCCCGTAAACGACCGGTACAGGATGGAGTCCGACAAAAGAAGCATAGTCCTTTTCCAGGACGGGCCCGTCGATATAAAACCCGTTTGGGTTGGGACGGTCGAGGATGATCAGCGGTACATCATTTTCGGCGCAGGCTTCCATAACATAAGAGAGGGTTGATATATACGTGTAAAACCGCACCCCCACATCCTGGATGTCGAAAACCACTAAATCTATCCTGCGCATATCCCTGCGTGTAGGCTTAAAGTGCCGTCCGTAAAGGGAAATGACCGGTATCCCGGTGACTGGGTCGTGGGTGTTGGAAACATGATCCCCTGCCGTGATATTTCCCCGGAAACCATGCTCCGGTGCAAAAATCCTGTGTATATCAACTCCAAGTGCAAGCAAAGTGTCGATCAGATGGTAAGTGCCTACCCGGGAAGTATGATTGGCCACCAGCGCAATTTGTTTACCTTCCATCAATGAAAGGTAATCCTGCGTCTTCATCGCACCTGTTATAATGGATTCAAAATTTGTTAAAACCGGTGCGGGAGTTTCCTGGCAAAAGACAGGGAAAGCTTGCAGAAAGGTGAATATACCGGCCAGGCAGATGATTGCAGTCTTTTTCATATCCTTGGTCATAAGGGATCAGTCCTTTGGTTTTGTCCGGTTCGTTGCAAAGATAACAGCAATTTCTTAAAATCATCACAGGCATTGCCGGTACTGCGCCGAAATTGGTACTTTTGCATTACATCATTTCCGATTATGCATTTTGAATGGTTTGTTACCAGGAAGATTCTGAAACAGGACAAGGATAATATCTCCGGGCCTTATGTCAGGATTGCGGTGATCGCCATAACCCTCGGGCTGGCGGTGATGATCCTGTCGGTTGCCATCGTAACGGGCTTCCAGCAGGAGATAAGAGACAAGGTGGTGGGCTTTGGTTCACATATTCAGATCGCTTCTTTTGATTTCAACCGCTCCTTTGAATCCACCCCGGTGACAATGGATCCTGCAATCTATCGTATGCTTGACACCATCCCCGGTATTGAGCATGTCCAGGTCTTTGCCAGCAAAGCCGGGATTGTCAAAACCGGCGAAGCCATACAGGGAATAATATTTAAAGGCATAGGCCCGGATTATGATGGATCGTTCTTCCGCGACAAGATTGTGGAAGGCAGCCTCATCAAAGTCAGTGATTCGGCCAGGACCAACGATATTCTCATCTCCGGGAGACTTGCTGCTTTGCTTGATGTAAGGCTCGGCGACGATATCAGGGTTTATTTCGTGGGTGCCGACTCGCGTCAGCCACGCGGACGGAAGTTTACCATAAAAGGAATCTATGAAACCGGACTGGAGGAATTTGATGAGGTTTACCTTATCGGTGACATCGGACATATTCGCAGGCTGAATAACTGGGACCCCGGACAGGTAGCAGGTTATGAGGTTTTTATCGATGATTTTAACAGGCTGGATGAGCTGACGGATAAGATTTACGGCATCATCGATTACGACCTTAAGGCTACCAATGTCAGGGAGTTGTACCCTCAGATATTCGACTGGTTGTCGCTCCAGGATATGAATGTGGTGGTGATCATTGTACTTATGGTAATGGTCTCCGGAATCACCATGATCTCAACGCTGCTGGTGCTTATCCTGGAAAGGACCAACACCATTGGAATACTGAAAGCCCTGGGAGCCAGGAGCCGGAGCATACGGGAGATATTTATCTACCACGCAGTATATATCATCGGAAAAGGATTATTCTGGGGTAATCTCCTGGGCCTCGGCATTGCCCTGATCCAGAAATACACCCGGGTGATCCCCTTATCCGAAGAATCGTATTACATTGCCTACGTACCCATCCACCTCGACCCGGCAGCCATACTCTACCTCAACCTCGGCACCCTCGTCGTATGTACCCTGATGCTGCTGGTTCCATCCTACATCATTGCCAGGATCACACCGCTGAAAGCGATCAGGTTGGATTAAAGTTGGGATTGCAGTTCAGACTGGTATTTATGACGAATATCTTCTTCCAGTTGCTGAGCGAGGATATGTTGCACATCAATGGCTGTAACGCATTTTGGGCATTTGATTTTGGATGGTTGGATTCATGCCGCTATATTTACTTTTTATTTTCAATTTGTTTCCTGGTTCTTTCCAGGCTTTCCAAAAAATGCAGTTCGACATCAGATAGCTCGGAATCGGTTATTTTTTTGTAACTGTCATACTCTGCCAGTGCTTTATTAAGGGCAAGTTCTGCAGATATTTTACCCGCATTGGTTAGTATGTCTTGCCTCGACATTTTAATGAAACCGTCAAGCACTTCCATCCAGTCCTTCATGGTCATCGCCTTGCGTTGCAATGCGTTCACTTCGGCAATATCCAGGTAAGCTGAGACCAGGCGGTTCAATATCCCTAATTCTTCTTCATTCAGATAATTTTTTGCCACGGTTATTTCCTGTTTTGAGGGTCTTGACCCTTTAAAGGAGGTAAGCCCCATGAATGGCAGATTGGCATTTGCCCGTTGAAAGATCACTTCGGCTGCTGTATGGCCATGGGCTGCCCAGTGCAATTTGTTTTGGACTGTTTGGAAAAACAGTTTGGTAGTTTCTGCACGCGCATTATAATCAATACTGGTAGCATAAATCTCGAGCACCTTACGGTAAAATACTTTTTCGGAGGAGCGGATATCGCGGATGCGTTCCAGAAGTTCTTCAAAGTAACCGCCGCCTTTTTTAAGCAGGTCATCGTTCATGGTAAACCCTTTGATGAGGTATTCCCTCAGGCGTTCAGTCGCCCAGATTCTGAATTGGGTACCTCGCAGGGATTTAACACGGTAACCAACTGAAATGATGACATTAAGATTGTAAAACTTCACCGGGCGGTCAGCGCCACTAATGTGCATAATTTGCACATTGCTTTTTTCATCCAGCTCCCCTTCATTAAAAATATTATTGATGTGCTTGGTAATCACGCTTCGTTCTCTCTGAAACAATTCACTGATCTGTTCCTGGTTCATCCATACGGTTTCATCCTTGATTCGAACCTCAATCTTATTCTGCCCGTCTTCGGTCTGGTAAAGAAGTATTTCAGAATTGGAATTCATTTTATGAACGGTTTAATATTGTCAAAATTCAAGGATGTCCTGCATCCCGTCTCCTTAGTTGCCCTTGGGTTCGGGCATTTCTCTTTAAATTGAACACATAAATCACATCGAATTCCTTTTCGATGGTTTTACGGAAACTATCTATACCATTACTACCTTTATCACGTTCAGAAAAAGCTATTTTTCTATATTTATCCAGTATTTTTTGAAAATGCATCTTCCGTTTCCCTTATTTATTGTAATTACAGGATAGCTAAAATAAAACTAATATATCTCATTTCAATATCAGAAGTGCTAAAATTATTAACAGAATCAATGTGTGCTATTTATACTACTTGCAGGGAATAAAGAATTTAATTGGGGGAAATCTTGATATCTTTGCATGATTCATGTGGTAATTAATGGCGCTAATAAGCATTTTGCCGTTAAAATAAGATATATAAACCATGAGCAACCGGAACGATGATTAAACATACCAAAACTATAATTCTCAATAAAGGCCGTGAGCAATCTCTTTTACGCCGGCATCCCTGGGTGTTTTCGGGGGCTATTGCCAGGGTAGTGGGGGATCCGCTTCCCGGTGAGACCGTGGATGTCTGCAGTCAGGATGGGTCATTCCTGGCCAGGGGCGCCTGGTCGCCCCATTCACAGATCCGGGTGAGGGTCTGGACCTTTGATCCGCAGGAAACGGTGGATGCTGCATTTTTTCAGGACAGGATTTCGAAGGCCATTGCCATGCGGGAGCTTCAGGGTATTACGGCAAGCACGGATGCCTGGCGCATGGTCTCCGCGGAGGCCGACGGTCTGCCCGGACTCATTGCCGACCGGTACGGGGAGGTCGTGGTGTTGCAGTCGCTGGGCACCGGAACAGAATCCTGGAAAAAAGAGATCACAGATATACTGGCTGCTTTGCCCGGCGTTGGATCGGTTTATGAACGCTCCGACAGTTCCGTAAGGCAAAAGGAAGGACTGTCTTATGCACAGGGACTGCTGCACGGAAAAGAGGTAACCGGCCTGGTTGAGGTGCAGGAAAACGGTGTCAAGTTCCTGGTAGATATAAAAAAAGGCCATAAGACAGGATTTTATCTCGACCAGCGTGCCAACCGTTTCCTGGTAAGCCACTATTGTTCAGGGGCAGAAGTGCTGAACTGTTTTTCCTATACCGGTGGATTCGGCCTCTTCGCCCTTAAAGGCGGGGCAAAGCATGTGGTGAACGTGGAAGATGCCGCCCACCTTCAGGAAATCACAAAAATGAATATGGAACTGAACGGCTTTCCTGAAGAACGCTATACCAACTTAAGGGATGATGTTTTCGCATTGCTCAGGAAATTCGACTCCGAAGGAAGAAGCTTTGATGTGATCATCCTTGATCCTCCGAAGTTTGCCGAGTCACAGGGGCAGGTAGACAAGGCCGCCCGTGGCTACAAAGACATCAATCGCCTGGCCATGAAGCTTCTGCGGCCCAACGGATTGCTGTTCACTTTTTCCTGTTCAGGATGGATCAAACCCGACCTTTTTCAGAAGATCACCGCCGATGCCGCCCTCGACGCCGGCAGGGATATGAAGATCGTTAACCGGCTCTTCCAGGATGCCGACCATCCCGTGAACCTCAGCATCCCCGAAAGCCTTTACCTGAAAGGACTGATGCTAAGATAACGGGTGGTTTTTGATTCTATCTCTTCTGTCGAGAACAGAAAGAAATTCTGTATTCTGTATTCTGTATTCTGTATTCTGAATTGACAATGGGATTTGCAAATTGAAATTTAAGATTGTCAATGTATTGGCAATTTAATATTTTCGATTGTCAATAACATCGAAAATACAGAATACAGAATACAGAATACAGAATTATTTCTCTTTATTCACATCAGAGTAATCGATGCCTGTCCCCAGGTCGTACAACAATATAATTCTCAATTCACTCCCGCAAAGCTCCTCCGTATCCCTTTCCTATATTTCACCTTCGGATACCCGAAGATCACAAACAGTCCTTCGCGGCTTTTGTGTCTGATGCCATGCCGCTCCCTGAATTTTCGGGCTTTTTTGCCATTCTGTATCAAGGGATGCATGGCTCCGAGCATACAGGTCCCCAGTCCGAGCGATTCGCCTGCATACATGGCTGCCGTGGCGGCGACAATCGGGTCTGCCGGGTCGGAATATGGTGAACCGTAAAAGTACATCACAAGCGGGGCATCGTAGGTGACATTGTTTTGTCCTTTTTTCATGCCATTGATGTATATATCGAAAAGCGGCCGGCCGAAAGCCTTGAAAAGCTCATCGCTCTCCTTTCCCCATACAGGTCGCATTAAAGCCAGGAACCATCCTGAAACAAACCACTTCATACCTTCAAGGTGCCTGATGAAATCCGAAACGAAGGCGCGGTTTTTCTCTACTGAATCAAGGATCATCACGTTTACATCGGAAGGCGGAAGCCCCATGGGTGCTGTTCTCGCGGCATCAAGGATCTTCTCTATGATCTCCGGCTCCACCGCTTTATCGCGGAATTCCCGGATACTCCGGCGCCGCTGGTACAGCGTCAGCAGGGATTCGTAATCTGCCGCTTTCTCACGATCGGGTAGCAGGAAGAGATCTTCCGGCGAAAGTGTCCTGCCATATACCTCTATTGCGTCTTCGGGGCATATCGCCATACAGTGCCCGCATCCGATACACCCGAATACAGGGTTTTCATTAATAGTGACTTTTCCGTTGCTGAGCACAAGGCTGAAATCCTTGCACACGGAAACACATAATCCGCATCCTGTGCATTTTTCGGTCAGAATACGGATTTCTCCATTGGTCTTGGTTCGGGTTGTGGGAATGGCCATAAATTTTTTCAGGTTTTGGTGAATTCTATTTAGTTTCTTGTTAAAGAATTATTAATCGACAAATATTTCCCTGATCATTATTTTTAATTCTTCCGTTTCGGAGGCTTTCAGTTTGTCAATATATCGAATGAACCTGATCTTATCAATGGTCCGGATCTGATCCAGGACTATCCAGGCCGTTTGTCCTGGCCTGGTGATCTTCAGACGTGTCGGATAATTTCTTGATTTGGTGGTCATGGGAGCTATGACAATCGTAGAAAGATGCCGGTTCATTTCATCGGGGGAAATGACCACACATGGACGTGTTTTTTGAATCTCACTGCCTATTGTTGGATCAAGATTGACCAAAACAATCTGGTACTGTTTTATTTCCATTCTTCCTGAACTTCGTCGTTAAAAACATCATCTATCAGAAGCTGGTCATCCCCGTTTTCATGCATTTTCCTGAAATCATCTTCCCACCCTTTCCTTACCTGGGGCTTGGCTTTCAGGATGATGTGATCTTCTTCCAGGATTAATTCGACACTATCCCTGATATTGTATTTTTCCAGAATGGTTTTGCTTAAACGTATCCCTTTGGAATTGCCGATTTTTATGACAGAAATATTCATAACTCTTATTTTGTAAATACAAAGTTATTACAAATAAGCATACATTATCTTTGATTTTTTCCACATTCCAGCATCCAGTCTTCGGCCAGTTCCGTGAAGCGGTCATCACGGAAGTGGTTTTTATCGTCCTCCAGCAGGGTTTTGGTGAACGGGCAATCTCCGAAATGGGTTTCCAGGATTTCGCGATAATTTTTATTGGTTACTTCCTCTGTAAACTTTCCGTCGAGATAGAGGTAGTATTTCCAGTCGTAAACCGGTCCGTAATCGCTGGTAACGAGATCGTCGTATTTATAGATCTCCGCCTGTTCGTTGTTCATCAGAAGGCGGCAGAAAACCAGGCTTTCCTGTTTTTGCCAGGGCCTCTTGGGAAGGGGTTTGTATAAAGCCTTGTCATGGGTGAAATATTTCACATTTCTTATGAAATAATCCCATCTGCTGCCGTCATCAAGCCGGATTTCCACTTTTTTCTTGGAAAGCATGCCGCTTTGTTCCCATCGCAGGATTTCTCCATGGAGGGTATCTCCGTTGGTTAATACAAGCACATCCTGGTTGATTTGGGAAAGCATATCCTGGGAAAGAAAAATACTGATAACCAATAAAATGATAATGACCGGAAGCTGGGGGTGAAGTTTCATAGGTACTGGGTTTGTTTACGACAAATATAATTCATTTTCCCCCGGCACTCAATGATTTATCTGGCCGGGAGATAGTAACGGATGGTATCCATCATATTGCGGTGAACGATGCGGTAGTGTGGGTGATAAGCTTGCGAATACGCTTCCGAGTGGTGTCCGACCGGGTCGTTATTTCGCAGGTTTTCCAGGATGAGCTGCCGGTCTGTTTCCTGGCCTGGAAATTCTATGCCCATATCCTCAAGTGTTTGAGATACGTTTTCCCAATAATTTTTCCATTCTTCAACCGGTGGGGGAGAGGCCAGGGCAGCGCTTTGTGAAAATGCATAATACAAAACATCAAGAGGGAGTATACTATCGCGGACCAGGCTCAGGTTCACCCGGTAAAAATTATGATGTTCACCCAGTGGCTGGATCAGCACGGTATCGTATTCAACTGCCTCGCTTAGCTCGTAAAGGAGGTATCTCATGGCCGCAGCAGAATCGTTGATCATATGCCCCGGTCCATAAGCATCCTGAAAAAAATTCTTGTAAATATCTGCCAGTCTTGTTTCGGGGTGCAGCCGGATCTCATCCTGAATGGCGCTGCGAATTGCTGAATTATCCTGTTTCAGGGTGCAGGATGCAAGTGACAGGGCTGTTAGAATTAGCATAAAGATGATCCGTTTCATGTTGAAGTATTTTTTATTTCAGGAATAGCAGGGCCACGCCTCCGACGCTGATGAATGCCCCGATGATTTCTATTGGTGAAAGTTTTTGTTTGAACAGGATTACGCTGGGAGGGATCAGCATGATGGGTACGGTTGCCATGATGGTTGAGGCAACACCTGTTGATGCAAATTTTACAGCGATCAATGAAAAAGAAACTCCCAGGAAGGGTCCAAAAACCGATCCGATGGCTATGCCCGTCATACCGGGCTTGTTCTTCAGTGCTGTACTGACGAGGTTCCAGCGTCGCAGCATGGCAATAATTATAGCAAACCCTACCATTCCGGTAAGTACTCTGATCTGGGTGGCAGCAAAAGCATCGTATTGCTGCATACCATACTTGCTGAGAACCAATCCGATGGCCTGACCAACCGTTCCGGCCAGTGCAAAAAGAATGCCTTGCAAAGGATACGACAGCTTCAGCTTGCGCCGGTCGTTCTTCCGGTTCAGAACAGCCATAGCAATACCGCTAACAGTCAGTACCATTCCCGTTACTTCCAATGGTGAGAGCACTTCTCCCAGCATAAGCCATCCTGTGATGGCCGTTATAGGCGGAACCAGCGTCATCACCAGCATTGCGATGCGGGAAGAGATCACCGCATAGGCCCTGAAAAGAAAATAATCGCCGAAAACAAAACCGATGAGGCCGGACAGTGACAGCCAAATCCATGCATGGGCGCTGGCATCCGTAGGAAGGGCCATACCACGGTAGAAATAGCAAAATACCATAAGCAACACAAAAGCGATCACCAGACGGATCATATTCACCGCCAGAGATCCTACCTTTTTGCTGGCTACCTCGAACGATAATGCCGTGATCGTCCAAAAAACCGCGGCACCCAGTGCCGCCAGCTCCCCTGAATAATGCTGAAAATCCATACTTTCTGAAAACGACAAAGATATTAGGAATTTGCTTTCTTAATTACTGAAGAAAAAATGATTTTAAAGCAGAAATCAACATTGACAGGTTGAGGGTTACAAGTTACAGGGAGCAGGTTGCAAGTTACAGGGAGCAGGAGGCAAGTGGCAAGTCACAATACAGGCCGTACAGGTGCCCTTGTGCTGAAAATACCATGGTACTTATCCTCTAGGAAAGGCTTTACTTTTAGCTTACTTTGTCCTGCTTTGTGGAAATGATAGATCAGGATAACATGGGAGAATCCTTCCAGATCTGCGAGTCCTTTTGCGTACTCCGGGAAAATTTCGGATCTTCCCTGGAATTCCAATGCGAAGACAGGCTGTATTGGAATCCCTGAAGTTTTTTTATGCGGACTATGGATGATCCCAATTGGATTGTATTGGATCTTAAAACTGATCATGGAAGGCATTGTTAATTAATATCCATACTTTGCACCAGGGTGGTGTCGGTAATTTTCAAATGGATCTTCTTTCTGAAACCGGTTTGGTTGAGGAGCAGCTCAAAGATACGCAGGTCGATTTGTGTATCCGGATCATGCCACAGGCTCTCATCCTGTATAAGCCTTACCTCATATTCTCCTTTTAACTCCAGGAATGCCGCACGGTTTTGTGATTCTGTGAAGTATTCCTGGTCTTTCAGGAAAGTTTCCAGCTTCTGCAGGTCCTCAGTGGGAATCGTCTCAGAGTGCATGATGAAATAGTCATTGTTTCCAATCCGGTGAGGTATTAGTACGTCCTGGTTTGCGCTGAAATGCAGGAGAATAACTACCATCGAAAACACAAGTCCGGATATCCCATATAAAGCAGCCTGTCCAAATCTCCTGAAATAGCCTCCTTCCTGTTTATGTTGCACAAGTTCATCCTGATGAAAAAACTCAAGGAAAATAAAAACCACTGTTGTATAGATAAATGGGATGATCATGTAAACAAAACCGTTGCGGGCCGTTTGCGGGATAAGGAAAATGGCCAGGAAAAGAATTAAACTCCCCAGGAAACCGGCTATGATTGCCCTGAGCGCTTTAGCCTTTTTATTGAACTGATAAAGATTGGAAGCAACCAGGATGCCTGTCACCAGTGGTCCTCCCACAAATGTTGCAGCCAGGATGGCAGCCTTCGAAAACAATGCCCTTCGTTCCGGCCGTTTTACCTTATTCAAATTGTCAATGGATTTTGCCCTATCATTTCCGGGCAAAATTAATTATATAATAGTGACTCATTGGGTTTTGCTAAAATATTATCAACAAAGGCCTGTTGAAATTCCGGGTCATAGTGAAATAAATTCCCGTGGGTTCTATCCGATTATCCTTACCTTTGCCGTTATAAACCACAATTCCTTTACTTCTCGGGATTATGCAGTTTGTTTATCCTTTTTTTCTTTTTGGGTTGTTTGCACTGGCCATTCCTGTGCTCATTCATTTGTTTAATCTGCGAAGGTATCGCCGGGTTTATTTCAGTAATGTACGCTATCTGAAAATGATACGGCAGGAGACCAGAAAACAGTCGCAGCTAAGACATTTGCTGGTGTTGATTGCCAGGATGCTTGCCATTGCTTCCATCGTAATGGCTTTTGCGCAGCCATATATTCCTTCCGGTGATGATGTCCGCATTAAACAAGGAAGCAATGCCATTAGTATTTATGTGGATAATTCCTTTAGTATGCAAGCGTCATCAGACGCAGGGTCTCTGCTTGATAATGCCCTCCGTAAAGCCTCTGAAATTGCTATGGCGTACAATGCTACGGATGAATTTAGCTTGATAACCAACGATTTTGCTCCGGCCAGTAACCGTTTCTATACACGTCAGGATTTTCTTGATGTACTGGATGATATAAGTTTCGCCCCTGTGTTCCGCTCTTTCAATGATATTTTACAGAGGCAACAGGAAATACTAAAATCATCCGGTTCAGGAAACCTCAACGCTTTCCTGGTTTCCGATTTTCAGCTTGGTATGCTTGAAACAAAGACTTTAGCGCCTGACAGTAATATCAATGTGTTTGTTGTACCCTTATTTGCAAAAAAAAGTCAGAATGTTTACATCGATTCATGCTGGTTCGAATCTCCTGCGCTGCAGGTCAATCAACCACTTAACCTCATGGTATCCCTGGTAAACGGATCTGATAACAAACTCGAAAAGATTCCTCTTAAACTTGAGGTAGATGGGATTCAGCGCGCCCTGGCCAGCTTCGACGTGGAATCCGGAGAACATACACTGGTTAGAATGACATTTTCTGTCAATACCCCCGGATGGAAAAAAGGGTTGCTCCGGATAACTGATTATCCTGTAATATACGATGATGAATTGTTTTTCGGTTTCATGGTGAACGACCATGTTTCCGTATACAGTATTAATGGAGACGAACCCGGTGACCATTTCCGGAATCTGTTCGGTGAAGATTCACTATTTTTATTTCGCGAAACGGATGCAGGTAATGTTGATTATTCAGGTATGGGAGAATACAACCTCATCATCCTTAACGGAGTTCAAACCATAGGTAGTGGTATGGCTGTTGAACTGAACCGCATACTAGAACAAAACCGCAGCCTGCTCATTATCCCTTCTGAAAAAGTGGATAGGGAATCGTACAACGAATTTTTGAAACCCATCGCATTGCTCGCTGCAGATACTGCTTTACTTCCCCTTGGCTGGCTTAATCTTAATGCTCCTTTGTTCGAAGATGTTTTTGAAGAGTCTCCTCTTTTTGAAGGTAACTCACGCCTGGAAATGCCCATTATAAAACACCATTTTCCGTTGGATATGCCGGCTACATCAAACACGGAAGTCCTTATGAAAATGTTTAATGACGATCCTTTCCTGGTACAAATACCTGCGGGTAAGGGGAATGTTTTTCTTTTCACTGCTCCGGTTTCTGAAAGGGGGGGCGATTTTTACCGCCATGCTCTCTTTGTTCCTGTCATGCTAAGGATGGCAATGATGAGTTTTATTGGTTATGGTGATTATGATGTGATCAATCGGGATGAGTTGATATTTACTCCCTTTAGCATCCCTCCCGGTCGTGAGAATATTCACCTGAAAAATGTTGATAATGGTTTTGATGTCATTCCTGAAACAGGATTTGCCCAAAGAAGGCCATACCTGAATTTGCATGGCAACATTTCTGAGGCAGGACATTATGACCTGTATTCAGGAAACAGCGTTTTAGGAAGTATTGCGCTCAATTACGATCGCAGGGAATCCCAGTTGGGACAGCCCGGGGAAGATGATCTGATGGAGCGTCTCAATTCCGGTGTTGATAGCGATTTTAAACTGCTTTCCGACCAGAACAAACCGCTCTCGGTAGCTATCCGTGATATGAATGAAGGCAAAAGACTTTGGAAATTATTCATTATTTTCGCACTGGTTTTTCTGGCATCGGAAGTGTTGATGCTGCGATTTTGGAAATAATATAAAATGAGTATCTGGGATGATTAAAACAAAGGTGCAGGCTTCATTCACCCTGTAACTTGTAACTTGTAACTTGTAACTATTTGTTAATCATTTCCGGTAAGCAATAATTTAATATTTATAATAACATGAGGATCACAAAAGATAATTCCATAGGGTTGGTCATTGACATGCAATCACGACTCTACCCTTTCATTAATGAACATGAGCAACTTACACGTAATGCCGATATTCTTATCAGAGGTATGCGTGAAATCGGACTCGAAATAATCATTACGGAACAGTACACAAAGGGCCTGGGTCAGACCATCGAACCCCTGGCATTGGCTCTGGGGGATTACGAACCCATAGAAAAGATGGCTTTCAGCTGTTGTGATGAGCCTTCCTTTTATGAAGCACTGACCATTCGTAACAGGAAATTCGCCATCATCACCGGCATTGAAACCCATGTTTGTGTATTACAAACTGCAATCGATCTGCTGGATTCCGGTTTTATCCCGGTTATCGTGGAAGACTGCGTTGGGTCAAGAAGGATCAACGATAAAAGCATGGCTATACAACGCATGCGACAATCCGGAGCGATAATCACCACCTATGAATCCATTTTGTTTGAATTGCTTCAGTATTCCGGAACCGATACCTTCCGTGCAATTTCTAAGCTGGTAAAATAACAACAGCAATATCAAGGCATGCAGGATAATGATGATATAAAGGATGTTTTCCCTGAGGGGGAAGATTTTGATGCTGATTCAGGTCAAAAGGGATCAGGTTCCCATGTGCCGGAAGTACTGAAAAAGGAAGATGCGTTCAAAACCATACACCTTTCAGGGATGTACCAGAACTGGTTCCTGGATTATGCTTCCTATGTGATCCTGGAAAGGGCTGTACCTGATGTATATGACGGATTAAAGCCGGTTCAGCGAAGGATACTCCATGCCATGAAAGAGCTGGATGATGGCAGGTACAATAAGGTGGCCAACATCATCGGGCACACTATGAAGTATCATCCTCATGGAGATGCCTCCATAGGTGATGCTCTGGTACAACTCGGACAAAAGGACATTCTTATCGATACCCAGGGAAACTGGGGAAACATACACACAGGAGATAGTGCCGCTGCGCCACGTTATATTGAGGCCCGCCTATCGAAATTTGCCCTCGAAGTTGTCTTCAATCCCAAAACTACCCATTGGAAATTATCTTATGATGGCAGGAACAAGGAGCCTCTCGCCTTACCGGTGAAATTTCCTCTCCTGCTTGCCCAGGGAGTGGAAGGTATTGCTGTGGGACTTGCCTCTAAGATTTTACCCCATAACTTCATCGAATTAATCGATGCTTCTATAAATATTCTCCAGGAAAAAGATTTTATTATCCTTCCCGACTTTCCTACCGGAGGGCTGGCCGACTTCTCAAAATACCAGGATGGATCCCGTGGTGGTCGTGTCAGGATCAGGGCTCGTATTAATAAAATGGATAACCGTACCCTGGCTGTCACTGAAATTCCTTTTGGAACCACCACGTCAACACTTATCGACAGCATTGTTGCAGCCAACGATAAAGGTAAAATCAAGATCAGAAAAATCGATGATAACACGGCAGAGAATGTAGAGGTTCTCATACATCTCAATCAGGGTGTTAGTCCTGATCAAACCATAGATGCATTATATGCCTTTACAAGCTGTGAGGTTTCCGTTTCCCCCAATTGTTGTGTAATTGAAGAAGGTAAACCACGTTTTATCGATGTAAAGGAGATTCTGCGCATTTCTGTTAGAAATACCGTTAATCTGCTTACACGGGAATTGCAGATCAGGATGGCTGAATTGGAAGAACAATGGCATTTTTCTTCCCTGGAAAAGATATTCATTGAAAAGAGAATTTACCGAAAAATCGAAACCTGCGAGTCATGGGAGGAGGTGATAGAGACTATCGATAAAGGCCTTGCTCCTTATGTGAAAATGTTTAAACGGGCTATCACACGGGATGATATTGCCCAGCTTACGGAGATAAAAATAAAACGTATATCCAAATACAATTCGTTTAAGGCCGACGAACTGATAAAAAGCATTGAGACAGAAATGGAAGAGGTGGCTAACCACCTTGAGCATATCATCGATTATTCAATAAATTATTACCGGCAGATCAGGAAAAAGTACGGTAAGGGAAGAGAGAGAAAAACCGAGATCCGCAATTTCGATACCATTGAAGCTGTGTCTGTCGCAGCCGCCACCCAAAAACTTTATGTTAACCGTGAAGAGGGCTTTGCGGGAACTGCGCTGCGAAAAGATGAATACGTTTGCGATTGCTCAGATATTGACGATATTATTGTCTTCCGTTCCGATGGCACTTTCCTGGTCACCAAAATTGCCTCCAAGGTTTTTGTAGGTAAAAATATTATTCATATCGATGTCTTTCGCCGTAATGATGAACGTACAATCTATAATGTGGTTTATCGCGATGGCAAAGGCGGTGCTTCTTACGTTAAACGTTTTGCCGTCCTCGGAGTCACACGCGATAAAGAATATGACCTTACCATAGGTTCAGAGAATTCCAAAATTCTTTATTTCTCAGCAAATCCGAATGGAGAAGCCGAGGTTATCAAGGTGTTGCTGAAGCCTTTACCCAGGTTGAAAACCAAAAGTTTTGAATACGCTTTTAGCGACCTTGCCATTAAAGGTAGAAACTCCAAAGGAAATATCCTGACGCGCAAGCCTGTATTAAAGATACAGAAACAGGAGGAAGGCATCTCTACCCTTGGCGCAATGCATCTTTGGTATGATGAAACCGTACGCAGGCTTAACACTGATGAAAGGGGAAAATATCTCGGCGCTTTTAAAGGTGATGACAAAATATTCACCATCATGCGGTCGGGATCATGGAAACTTTATGGCTTTGACCTTTCATTACATTTTGAGGAGGATATGGCCTATATAGGGAAATTCGATCCAAAAGGAATCGTTTCTGTTGTCTATTTCGATGGAGAACAGGAAGTTCATTACCTCAAACGTTTTCATGTTGAAGACAGTGACAAGAAAACAGGTTTCCTTAACGATCATCCAGGGACACGGATGGTGGCTTTCAGCCTCGATTACCTGCCCAGGCTCGAGATGGACTTAACAAAGAAATCGGCCAAAAGCCCGAAAGAATCTATTATGCTCAGTGTAGCTGATTTTATTGCCATAAAAAGCCATAAAGCAAAAGGAAAAAGACTCTCAGTTCACCAGGTTTCCAAAGTACGATGGCTGGAGCCCATTCCTGTGGAAGTAAATATGGAGGAGATACCGGAAGAAGAAAACGGGACTCCGGTAAATGAGGATATACAGGAAACGCCTACATCACCAGAAATGGAACCGGTAACTAATGAAGATATAACGAAAAGCTCCCTTGAAAAACAAGATGATGATTCTGAGAATCATGGTGGTGCTCAACAAATGACTTTTGATTTTTAAAACCTTTATACAATGAAAAAAGACGACCGTATCCTGGACGTAAGTCCTGATGTCAAATGGATAGGTATCCTCGACTACGATATCGTTACTTTCGACGTAGTGATGGAGACCAAATACGGAACTACCTACAACTCTTATTTTATTGATGCCGAAAAGAAAACATTGATTGAAACCAGCAAAGAAAAATTCTGGGATGTTTATCTGGAAAAACTGAATCGGGTTTGCGACCCCTCCAAAATCGAATACATCGTTCTTGATCACACAGAACCGGATCATTCCGGCAATGTGAAAAATATACTTAAACTTGCACCGCAGGCTGTTGTCGTTGGCAGCGGAAATGCCATCCGTTACCTGTCGGATCTGATGGAAACGGAGTTTCGTTCCCTGGCTGTAAAAGACGGGGATACGCTTAGCCTGGGGAATAAAACCCTTCGCTTCATCAGTGCCCCTAACCTGCATTGGCCCGATTCAATATACACATACCTGGTTGAAGATAAAATCCTCTTTACCTGCGATTCTTTTGGGGCTCATTATTGCGATGCGGAAATGTTCGATGATACGATCCCGGATCATACCGATTCTTTTAAATACTATTTCGATGTCATCCTGAAGCCCTATAGCAAGTTCATGATCCGTGCCATTGAGAAGATAAAACCTCTTGATATTAGTGTCGTTTGTCCCGGTCACGGCCCAATACTTCGCCATAACTGGAAAAAATGGGTCGACCTTTCCGAAGAGTATGCCAGGGAATACCTGAGCTACCCGGTTACCAACAAGGTCTTCATCCCTTATGTCTCAGCGTATCACAAAACAGGGCTGCTTGCCGAGCATATTGCCCTGGGAATTAAAAAAGCCGGTGAGATTGAGGTTGTGGTAATGGATATTGAAAACACTTCCATTGGCGACCTGGATGCACAAATGACCAGCTCTTCCGCAGTTTTAGCTGGTTGCCCAACCATAAACCAGAATATTTTATTGCCGGTTTACAAATTATTTGCAGTAATAAACCCCATCAGGGATCATAAAAAACTTGCAGGTGGTTTTGGCTCCTATGGCTGGAGTGGAGAAGGAAAACAACTGATAGAATCTGCATTGAAGAATCTGAAACTCAGTTATTTTGAAGATGGGATATTTGTTAAATTCTCCCCTGACGTTAAAGATCTGAAAATGGCCGAAGATTATGGTTTTCGCTTTGGTAAAAAATTACTGGAAAACGCGAGTCAATAAACATAATTTTTTCGTTGGCCCTGAGTTTGTTATTTTGAAAACTTACATGTTGTAAAAAATGCTCAAAAAACTCCGGACTATCCTTGCTTTGTTTCTGCTTACCTCCGTATTCATGATGCTCTCATCCTGCACAATTGAATACAAACTGGCTAAACAATTCGTGGAGCACGCAGAAAAGCCCGCCCTAATGTATATTTCCCCTGATTATGTTTTCAAAACCAATCTAAAAAAGGATCAGATTCATGGATATCAGGAATTGGATGAGTTCGAACTTGATTCAACGCTATTTTTCAACAGTAGCTACCTTCAGCTCGTTGATGATTCCATCCTGCTAGCTGAATTTAACAAAAGATTCCTGGGTGAGATGGAAGCACTAGGAATTGAAACATTTTCCGATTTTCAGATGGATACATTCCTCATTATCAGGAAACCATCCTTTATCCTGAATATCGCACAGATGGAACTGGAAGAGTATATCCAGGAGTATCGTGACGAAGAAGTATTTGATGATTACCTTTATTATAAGGAAATTGATCTGAATGCTGTCGGGCTTAATGTTTGGTTTGAGTTTTCCAGGATGAACAAAGATGATGATGAACCTATTGTATTGTACGCGAGTCACTATGTAATGGACGGCTATTCCGGACAGTTTCGATATTACCCTTTTTCCGGAGAATTGTCATATGATTTTTCTGTTGACTCATTGAATGTCCAGGATATTTATGATCTTGCAGGATTCCTGGGCGAGAAATATGCCGGCTATACTTACGATTTTCTTATGAATATATACATTTATAGTAATGCTCCGGAAGATGTAAAGCCTGAACTCTATTATCATTACGACCGCAAGCGTAATGCCTTTGTCCCGGTGGATGACGACAGGTTTAAACCTGTTGAATAATTATCAGGGGGTAAAAAGGATTTTACCTCCCGACATGTTTTTTATATATTGAAATAATCCGCTTTCAAATTGGTCGATAGGTAATGTAGCTTGAATCGTAGTTTTTAGTTTACCTTCCAATATCCATTTTTGAATTTTTGCTGTTGCTTTCTGGAATCCTTCTTCTCCAACCTCCTTTTTCCAGTCATACAGGTTCCATCCTCTAAAGGCTTTTCCTTGAAATATCATTTCCAGGTTATCGAATGACCCGGTAGGTTTGCCGGATAATCCACCATAAATTACCAATTCTGAATTTCCGGGCATACTGTTTAAAATGATTCCGCTTAACTCACCTCCAACAGCATCGAGAGCCAGGCGTGTATCCAGTTTATGGGTCATCTTTTCCAGGATGTCTTGAAACCCTTCTTCCTGTTGGTTTATTACATATTGTTCGCCTTGTTGTAAGAGATAATCCGCTTGTTCAGATTTCCTGACGATATTAATCACGTTTATGCCTTCCATTGAAGCCATTTGCCTTATAAGGGACGCGACCTGCGAGCCTGCAGCATTTAAGAGAACAGAAGGGCATCCCTTATCTTTTACATGCCGGAACAGTCCAAATGCTGTGAGTGGATTGACGCTCAGGCAAGCTGCCTGGTCATCGGGAATGCCATCCTCAATGGGAATGCAGTCACCGCATCCTGCTACAAAATACTCCGACCACGTACCCCATTCTTTTTCCTGGGTAAAACAACTTACTCTTTTGCCATCCAACGCCTTTGCCTTAGGATCGTTTCCTGTAAGAACAACAATCCCCGCAGCCTCAAACCCTGGAATGGCCGGCAATGACTTACGAATATTATACCGCCCCTGAATGAAAGAAATGTCGGATGGGTTTATTGGGGCTGCAAGCAGATGGATTAGAACCTGATCGGGCTTAAGGCCGACTTCTTGGTCGAGGGTCTCAAGCCACATGCTTTTAGCTGCTCTGACAATATTCAGTGCATAATCGGGTATGCGTAAACAACGGATTTTCATGGTATTAAAGATTTCTGGCGTATGGGGTTGTTTCCTGGCCGGCAAATTCCTTTTTCAGGAAGGAGAAATATCCTGCAACCGCGATCATGGCTGCATTATCGGTAGTATATTCAAAACGGGGAATAAAAACATTCCAGCCCAGTTCTTCCTTCAGTTCCTGTAAACGGTTTCTTAGAGCAGAATTGGCAGAAACGCCACCGGCAATGGCAATCTCCTGTATTCCTGTTTCCTTACTGGCCTGAATGAGCTTATGCATTAAAACCTGAATGATGGTAAATTGAATGGATGCACAGAGATCTGCTTTGTTATTTTCAATAAACCCCTGGTCTTTCTTTAATTCGTCCCTGACAAGATAAAGAAATGATGTTTTTAAGCCGCTAAAACTATAATCCAGTCCTGGAATTTTAGGTTCCGGGAAAGAAAACCTAAATGGATCTCCACTTTTGGCCAGTTTATCCACCTCAGGTCCACCCGGATATGGAAGCCCCATGATTTTGGCAGCTTTGTCAAAGGCTTCACCGGAAGCATCGTCAAGCGTTTTTCCAATAACCTCGAACGTGTAGGGATCAGAAACCCTGACGATCTGGGTATGTCCTCCGCTTACTGTCAGGCAAAGGAATGGAAATGCCGGCACGGGATGCTCGCTGTCTTTTTGCTGGATGAAATGCGCCAGGATATGGGCTTTCATATGGTCAACCGCGATCAAACGGATGCCTGAAGCAAGTGCAAAAGATTTTGCAAATGAAGTACCTACCAATAAAGACCCTAAAAGCCCCGGACCATTGGTAAATGCTATCGCATCGAGGTTATTTTTACTTATATTTGCTACCTTTAATGCATGGTCGATAACGGGTATGATGTTTTGCTGGTGAGCCCTTGAGGCAAGCTCTGGAACAACGCCGCCGTAATGTCTGTGCACGTCCTGATTGGCAATGATATTCGACAAAATGGTGGTATCACGGATCACAGCAGCAGATGTGTCGTCGCAGGA
>Ga0180009_10001322_pt1 | contig 30732 bp, 25 predicted proteins | sample OS_PC_MetaG_FD_123537 | JGI IMG/M metagenome (GOLD analysis project Ga0180009, IMG submission 123537) | Groundwater microbial communities from the Aspo Hard Rock Laboratory (HRL) deep subsurface site, Sweden - OS_PC_MetaG | ecosystem: Environmental > Aquatic > Deep subsurface > Groundwater...
ATTTTTCTAATGTGCCTCAGACCCCGGCCTGCTTAACGGGACGAGCGAGAATCGGCGCGGAGCGAAGTCCGCCACGCTGGGGCGGACAAGCGTCTTTTCGAAGGCCTGCCAGGGCTGGCAAGCGGTATATATATTACTTAATACTGAAAGTATTGCGCAGCAGAAAATGAAATTTGAATGTACTATTTAAATAGCTAGCTTATTTATTATTATTTACAACTCAACAGGTTTCGCAGCCACAGCCTTGCTCGCTCAGATGAAAATTTCCCCTTCGCAGCATATACTAAAGCCCACCGGCTGTCTCGGGGTCGGCTTTTATATCGCATTCTGGCGGGGCTCGAAAAACTCAGCCCAGACTATAAGGTCTGGGCTTCTAACAGTTTCGAGCCTTTTTACCTCATAAAATATGGCATATAAACCGCCGTAATGCTCATAAAATCCTAAATTTTCAATTCGTCCCTCCGGGGACTCCATAAAGACCCTGAGCTTGTCAAAGGGTCGCTCACAAGGCTGGGTCTGCGATATTTAAAAATTTGTAATGGCTATGACATGTCTGTAAGGAATTTTGCTTTAAGCATGCCTTCATCCCATTCACCCTGCGGGGTAGAATCCCATACAATGCCTCCGCCTATTCCCATCTCTCCGATTCCTTCGCGGATCAACAATGTACGGATAGGGATATTGAAGAAAAGGTCTCTATCAGGGGTAATATATCCGATAGCGCCTGTATAAATCTTACGCTCCTCGCGTTCAAGTTCTTTTATAATCTGCATCGCGCGTATCTTCGGCGCTCCTGTAACAGAACCTGAAGGAAAAAGCGATGCAAATAACTCATACATAGATATATCTCTATCAAGCTGGCCTGTTACAGTAGATGTCATTTGAAATAAAGTCTTGTATTTCGCAACTTCGAAAAGTTTCGGCGCCTCTATGCCCCGCCCCACCCTTCCAAGGTCATTTCTCAAGAGGTCTGCAATCATCACATTCTCAGCTCTATTTTTGAAATCATATTGAAATTGCAGGCGCGCCGCAATATCAGAAATCATATTATCTCCGCGGCGCCATGTTCCTTTCATAGGTTTTGTAATGGCATGCGTAGATTCTTTTTTAATGAACATCTCCGGAGAACAAGACAGGATACGAAATTGGTCTGTTTCTATATACGCGGGATAAGGCACTGCCTGCTCTTTTAACAGAAAATTGTAAAGAGAAAACGAATCTCCGTAAAACTTAAACATCAATTTAATACAATAGGTAATCTGGTATACTTCACCCTGAGCTATATAATCGCGTATGGTCTGGATATTAGAAGAATAGTCATCCTGTGTTATATTTAATTGAACGTTCTCTAAGTTATTCTGAAAATATTTGGGCGTAGAGCATATTTCGTATCTAAGCGGCTTTCTGTACGCTCCGAAATATATGAGCGGGAAATCGTATATTTTATTTTCCCGCAGTTTTTCTTCAAAATAGTATCCTGCTTCATACGACAAGAAACCCGCTAAATAATATCCAGCCTTAAGCGCGTTTTCAATATCCTTGAAACATGCAATAAATGAGCTTGGATCAACACATGATATGATAAATTCAGGATCCTGGAATAAAAGCGGTTTTTTTTCAAACTGAATTAATACTTTCATGCCTCTTAAGGAAGCCTCAATGAGCTATAAAAACGTCTATAGATGCGTCTTTGCCTGTTTCAATTTTTCGGAAAATTTATCTTTTTTAAACATGGATATCCAGTTTCTTAGGACAATCCATCCGCCAAAACGTATAAGATAGTTGCGCCACGACCTATACCATATTCTCCAGCCTGCCTTAATATCGTGCAAAAAGAAAACAATTGATGGAAAGAAAGCTATGTTCAGCGCTATCATAAACATGTATCTGAACTGGTAGAATTTACCCATGATTTTTCTGCTTGAAGACTGCATGTCCTCTGCGCTCATTGGTTTGTCAGGTTCAAAGAGCGGGAAATTGCCGTCATAGTATTCCCATCCAACGTCCTCTAGAGGGTAAATCCTATTCTGCGCCTCAAGCCTTTGCCGCAACTCTGTGCCAGGCAAAGGCACAGGCAAAAGAACCTGTATAGTGTCCAGCCCGGCTTTTCTGATGAATCTTTTAAGCCGTTTCACTCTCTCCTCGCTAGACATGCTGAAATCCACGCCATCTTTCAATGGATAACCAAAAATAAACATGCCGTGAATCAGAAAACCGAATTTACGGAATACTTTTACAAATGACAGCATATCCTCGGTTTTCAGGCGCTTATTCATAGCTTTTAATTCTTCCTCAATAGGCGATTCAAACCCTATTGCCACTGTGCTGATGCCTGCCTGGCGCATTGCTAATAAAAGTTCAGTATCCCTGGCTTTATCCAGCCGTATCTGAACAATAATATCCAGCCGCCTTTCTGTATCTTTCTGGTAATCCCTCAGCATATTGCAAAACCGTATTGTCTCATTTCTTTCCTGCCCAAAAAGGTCGTCCACGATGAAAAAATGCCTGGCATCTTTAGTTTCAAGAAGAAAACTTATTCTCTCTAGAAGGCGTTCAGGCGAAGAACACCTGGGCTTTCCTTTTACTGTACAAAATTCGCAGTCCATTCCACACGAACGTATCCTTTCAATTGAATAGAGCTTGATTTTCGCGTAACGCACCAGGGAAAAATCCGGCAATGGAAGATTATCAAAATCTTTTAAAGGCTCGCGGCCAGGGGTAAAAACCATTTCACCGCCATTTAGATAAGCAATACCTTTTACTCCGCTAATATCCTGCTTGCCTTCAAGCGACCAGAGAAGTTCTTTTATGGTCTCTTCTCCTTCGCCAATAACCACATAGTCTATACCTGAAGACAGCGCTTCTTTAATATTCTCTTTGCAAAAATGCTGCCCCCCTGCTATAGTCACAACTCCTTTACTTTTGTAAAACCGCGCTACTTCGTAAAGCCTGGGTATCGTACTTGTAAGGCCACCATAAAAACCAGCTACATCGCAAGGCCTATGGCTTTGCAAAAATTCATGGTCAGCTCCGCCAGAAATTAGCTTAGGCCCGTACCTGCGCAGATTATTTTCGTCTATAACCTCTGCATCCCATTTTTCCATTTCGTTTACACTGGTGGCTACGCATACCGGGCCCAGGGCAGTAGTGCTGGCAGCAACATATGAATAGACATTGAACGCCGGATAGGCAGGCGCAATAACCCTGAGCCTATATCGTTTTCTGGAAATATCCAACATGAGATATTACTCTCTTTCTTAACGGTAAAATTTAGACCTGCTTTGCATAGGGCGCTTTTGCCTGTAATTATGTCTTGGGCGCCTATTTGAAGATTGATACGGAGATTGATGCGAAGACTGGATGAACTGTTCCTGGGAAATATCTGGATATTTCAAAATAGGCAACGACACTCTTATAAGTTTTTCTATATCGCGGACATCGTTCCTTTGATCAGGCGTGGCAAAAGAAATAGCATGGCCTTTATGACCTGCACGGCCTGTGCGGCCTATGCGGTGCACATAGTTTTCGGTATCGTCAGGGAGGTCATAATTAATAACCAGCTCAATCCCGGTTACATCAATCCCTCTGGCAGCAATATCAGTAGCAACCAGCACTTTATATTTACCGGATTTAAAGCCTCCTAGCGCTTCGCGGCGCTGGCTTAAGGAACGATCAGAATGTATTTCTGCAGCGCTATACCTCATATCTCTGATCGAGCGCGTAATCTTTCTTGCGTTATGTTTGGTACGGGAGAACAAAAGAATAGGCCCATGATATTTTGTAAGGATTTTACCAAGAAGCTGCAATTTAGAATCCTTTTTAACAATAAATAATTCATGCGTAACTTTCTCAGCAGCAGTGCCGGAAGGAGCAACCTCCACGCTGACAGGAAGCTTCATGTGTTTAGCGGCCATCTGTATAATCTCTTTAGGGATAGTTGCTGAAAAAAGCATGGTTTGCCTTTCTCTGGGCAAAAAGCGTAAGATCTTCTCTACCTGCGGGGTAAAACCCATATCAAGCATGCGATCCGCTTCATCAAGCACCAGCATCACTGCGTCATCAAGCAATATATTCCATTGGGTCATATGGTCAATAAGCCTGCCAGGAGTTGCGATTATTATGCGAGGTTTATTGCGCAAAGCCCGCACCTGTTCATACATTGAAGCGCCGCCAATAAGACAGGCTGTACGCATTCCGAATGACCGGCTAATTCCCTGAAAAGCTTCTTCAATTTGAATAGCTAACTCGCGGGTAGGCGCAAGAACCAGGCCTATGCCTTTTTTCTGCGCTAAGATCTGTACCATTGGAATAGCAAAGGAATGGGTTTTGCCAGTTCCTGTCTGCGCGATGCCGATAATATCCTTGCCTTCAAGAGCCAGAGGGATTGCCTTCAGCTGAATCGGCGTAGGCACCTTAAACTTTATGCGTTCTAAGATATCAAGAATCTTCGGTGCGATACCCAGGCCGTAAAAATTTTCGGTTGGTCTATCTATCATGGCTATCTAGCACCTTTAAAAGCATGCTCTTGCAATAATTGTCCAAGATGGACATGGCAGTAGTCTTCATGATTATAGATGCTCAAGATGTGCTTACAATGCAGATATTTGCATTTCCTGCCCTTGTTGGAAGTCCTTACTTTTTTGATAACTCCTCCTAATTTTTTCTTTATTATACCTCTTTATTCACATTTGTCAACGTAAACTTCTCGTTATTCATACCGTAATGCCTCGATCGGGTCTAACTTGGAAGCTTTTTGGGCTGGCCAAAGGCCAAATACCACCCCTATAATTAATGAGAAGGTTGTCGCAAGTATTATGGAAAACATTGACACTTTTACTGCCCATCCTGCAAAAATAGTTATCAATGTTGCTATGCCTATCCCAAGCGCGACCCCTGTTATGCCTCCTATAAAAGACATCAATACAGCCTCTATAAGAAACTGCACCATAATATCTTTATTGGTCGCGCCTATTGCTTTACGCAGGCCGATTTCCCGTGTACGCTCGGTAACAGACACAAGCATGATATTCATAATGCCTATGCCGCCTACTAAAAGCGATATTGCCGCAATTGAACCCAGGAGCAATGACATTGTTTTAGTGGTAGTTTCGAGCGTATCTTTAATGTCAGCCATATTACGGATCTGAAAAGAATCTTCTCCGTCTTTATTAAGACGATGCTGTTTTATAATCAGGCTGGATATCCCTTCCTGCGCCGCGTCAAGCAAATCAGCGCTTTTTGCCTCTACGTAGATAGAGTCAACATATTCTTTTCCGAACACCCGAAACATTGCTGTTGTAATAGGGATCATTGCCGTATCATCCTGGTCATGAAATGTGTTAGCTCCTTTTACAGGCAAAATTCCGATAACTTTAAAATTAACTAAATTCAGCTTTATGGTTTCACCGATGGGATCAGTGTCTCCGAAAAGTTCCCTTACAACTGTAGCCCCAAGCACAATAACCCGTGAGCGCATTTTCACTTCTTCTTCAGTAAAAAATCTCCCCACCGTAGGAGACGAGGCCCGCAGCGTTGCATAATCCGTGCTAACGCCTTCCACCCGGGTGTTCCAGTTCTTATTAGCATAAACTATCTGCCCTCTGCCGGTTACTGAAGGGCTAACACTATTTATCACATTAGATAATTTAGCGATATCCGCAACATCCTGCAAGGTAAAACGCGTGACTGTGCCTGCTTCCATTGCCACCCCATGGACTTTCGAAGAACCGGGCCTTACTACAAGAAGATTGGAACCCAAACTTGCCAGCTGCTGCTCGATTGATTCTTTTGCGCCTTGCCCTAAAGCAAGCATAGCGATAACTGCAGCAACGCCGATCAATATGCCGAGGATGGATAAAAATGACCTCATCTTATGCGAAAACATAGCGCCTATCGCCTGGCGCATATAATCCAGAAACTTTGTCTTTCGGGCAGTCCTCTCCGACCTGGATAAAACCTTATTTATTATTTCATCTGCCTGGTTTTTTGCCAAATCCTCCGGCTCGACTCCGGATCTTGTATCAGAAATAATATTCCCGTCGCGCATATTAATCACGCGCCTGGCGTGAACTGCGACTTCCGGCTCGTGAGTAACCATAATAATCGTTTTGCCTTTTCGATTCAGATCTTTCAATATCAAGATTATCTCTTCTTTGCTTTTTGAATCAAGGTTGCCTGTGGGCTCATCCGCAAATATTATCAAAGGGTCATTTACGAGCGATCTGGCAATAGCCACGCGCTGCTGCTGGCCTCCGGAAAGTTCATTAGGCCTGTGGTTCATCCTGTCTCCGAGCCCAACCTCTTCTATATTTTTTTTAGCCCTGTCTTTTAAATGCTGTTTACCGGCGTAAATCAAAGGGAGCTCTGCATTTTCCAAGGCAGTTATCCTTGGCAATAAATGAAACTGCTGGAACACAAAACCTGCCAGGCGGTTTCTTATAGCGGCTAATTCCTCTTCTGATAAATCGTTGATTTTCTTTTTACCAAGAAGATATTCTCCTGAGTCAGGCCTGTCCAGAAGCCCGAGGACATGCATAAGAGTGGATTTGCCTGAACCGGACGGCCCCATTATCGCAAGAAATTCGCCCGATTCTATTTTTAAAGAAATATCCTGCAAGGCCTTCACCTCCACCTTGCCCATCTGATAAGTTTTATATATATTTTTTAGTTCTATCATTATCTTTAATGCCCTGGCATGAACGGATTCTTGCCCCTGGTATTTTTAGGAAGACTGTACGCCTTTGACTTTATTATTATCCGATCTTCTTTAGTGATCCCTGAAAGAACTTCTACATTCTTATCATCAGAAATTCCTAGCTGAACAGCTGCCCTGACCAGACCGATTTCATTAACTTGTTTAACTAATACATAGCTGCTCCCCTTTTCTTTATAAACAGCTTCTACGGGAATAAGAAGGGCATTTTCTTTGCTCTTGTCTATGAAATCTATGGACGCATTCATACCAGAGCGAAAAAATTTCGGTATCTCTTCCGGGATAAGATCCACTTCATAAATCGTAACATTATTTACGGTCTTGGATTCATAATAGATATGCTCAACAGTGGAATTGATTTTCGTATCAGGATATGCATCTATGCTGATGATTGCTTTTTTATCCAGAGCGATTTTTCCTATGTCTGTTTCGTCCACCTGAGCCCTTACAATCAAGCGGTCGGATAATACTATTACAGGATCGCTTGCAGTAACTGTCTGGCCTGGCTGGGTCGTTTCTACAATCACTTCTCCGTCAATAGGCGCCAGTAAAGGTATCGGCTTATAAGTCTCCTCCCAATATTTCAACGCATCTTCTCCTTTAGCCCTGGCAGCATCAATCAAGGCAGCCCTTTCCGTAGAGCTCATCCACGCTAAGGTATCGCCTGTCTTTACTTCATCGCCTTCCTTAACCAGGATTTTTTCTATCCTGCCATTGACAGGTGGTTTTATCTCCAGCCTGTTTTTCGGCAGAATTGTCCCTGTAGAGGATATAAATGTTTTTATCGAACCGACAGCCGGGCTTATTTCTTTTACAACTTCATCAGGTGATTTTCTCTGTTTTATCCCGGTTATATAAACTATTGAACCTGCCAGAAGAATAAGCGCCACAAAAAATATTCCTATCTTTTTAGTCTTCATATTCTAATGTCTCTCCTTTCGCTTCAATCCAGCCTGCCTCGGCAAGCATTGCATTTGCCTCAGCATTAAGAAATGTCTTTTTAGCCTGCACAAGGCTATCCTCAATAATAGTCCAATTGTCAAATTGTATGAGTCCCAGCGAATACTGGCCTTCTGCAATTTTTGCCCTTTCCTCAGCTGCTTTTAGAAACTTTTTCTGGACATCCACTGTATCTATTGCATTCTGAAAATCAGCCCAGGCTTGTTCAAGCGCCAAGGTAAGGCTGTCTTTTTGACTCCGTTCATCTGAGTGAGCCTGATTATACGATGCCTTCGCCTTTTTAACCTCAGCTGTTCTCAAGCCGCCTTCAAATATAGGTATACTTAATCCAAGCCCTATATCCCACTGGTCCTGGTCAGGAGGAAAATGAGCCCCAGTCCTGTCAGCTCCTGAACTGACTGAAATTTTAGGGAAAAAATCTGCCTCTTTGGACTTTATTCCAAAGGATGCTGCGTTTGTCTCGGCATTGAGTTTTCCAAGCAAAGGGTTATTTTTAACCAGGGTTTCAAAATCCGGCTTTTTCCTGGCTGAATCTCTAACCTTAAATACTCCCTTAACCTGCACAGGAGAAAATTCAAGTCTGCCCATTTCCTTGAGAAGCCCTCTCTGATAGACCTCCAGCTCCCTCTTTGCCTGAGTAATCTCGAATTCAGCCTGCGTCAAATTTGCTTCTGCAGTCAATAGAGCGCCTTTATGTTCTATACCAGCTTCATAACGCAGGGTGATTAATATTAAATTGTCCCGCCTTATCTTAGCTATATCCTGCGTAATATTTAACAGTTCCTGCGCTTTAAGCAGATTTATAAAAGCGGACCGCAAGCGGTATCTGACTTCAGAAGAAGTGAATTTGTAATTATATTGGGAAGCCTTGATAGTTTCTGAAGCTGCTTTTAAATCATTTACAGTTTTAGAACCATTATATATTAACTGCGTTCCTGTCACGCCATAGGAATAACTGTCTTTTTGCGTTGTTGTTTTTGTTCTGGACCAGTCCGCGCTAGCGTCTAACTGAGGATAAAAAACAGATCCCGTTATAGTCTTGGCTGCCTCTTCCTGCTTGATCTTTTCTTCTGCAGAAATCAAATCCGGATGATTTTTCTTTGCTTCATAAAGACACCCGTCCCAGGTAAGGGTTTCCTCGGCTAACCCTGTATAAACAGAAAACCATAAAAGAAATAATATTATGCCTGTAAATATCTTCAATTCTTGAACCTCGCTACCACTTTAGACATTTTATCAAGCATTTGGCTGAACTCTTCTGCAGGTATAAGCCCGATCATCTCATGTTTGGCAAAAACGATAAGCTTATCCCCTGGTTTAATTCGAAAAGATTTCCTTATGTCTGCAGGTATAACCACCTGCCCTCTTTCTCCAACAGTAGCTGCCCCGTAAATTTTATCTTTTGATATGTTGCTCATAGCCTCTCCTTTTGTTTAATGATAGTCAAATGTAAATTTGTATGAATTGTATGCTTTATATGAAAAGTATGCCATATAACGCAAAGAATATCAAGTAAAAAATGCCAACTAGCGGTTAATCACGAATTCAAGGACCACATCTGCTTGTTTTGCTGCAGCTACGTTTACTCGCGGAGATAATGCGGGGGTTCTGTCGATATCTGACTTTAGATCACCTATTATGATTAGATTCTTTTTTATCTTGTGTACCTTTATATTATCACTGGAACCGATTCCCCCTAATCCGGATGCTGCTATAATAAGTTTGCCTGAATGAATAAGCTCTGAGACAAGCATGCTCTTATATTCTGCCCTGTCAAAACATTCTACTATTACATCGCAATCATTAAATAGTTCTTTTATATTCGTATTTTCTATTTTTTTATTGATCATCTTGAGTTCCAAAAAAGGATTTATTCTTAATAGATTAGTTTTAAGCGAGTCTACCTTATTCATCCCTATCTGATCTATAAAGTAAAACTGCCTGTCCAGGTTTGCCGGTTCTATGATATCAAAATCCACTATTGTAAATCTTTTAAAACCTACTCTTACCAGATTGCATGCGCAGTTTGATCCAAGCCCGCCTGCACCTGCCAATCCTATCCTGGCATCCTGTATTTTCCGAAAATTATCCTTACCTACTTTTTTTATTATATTTTTTACAAATGCATCCATCTTTATATTTGCATCCAATCTTTTAGAACAGGCTGGTATCCTTTGGCCGCTAACATCGCCTTGATCTCTTCCACATTTCTTGTATCTGAAATTTCAAATTGAGGCGGATTTAATTCTTCATAAAATTCCATAGTGTGGCCGCCTACCTTGGTAGAGGAACCGGCTGACATGCGGGTAATGCCAAGCGCTAGCAGGTCTTCTCTGAGTTTAGGGTTTTCCCGCGTCGATATGGCAATTCCAAGCTGCGGCAGAAAAATCCTTAAAGCAGTGACTATCTGCGCCATATTCTTGTCGCTGATATCGCTCGGTATCTTAAAATCTCCGGCATGGGGCCTGAGCCTTGGTATCGATGAACCTATATCCACATCATAAAATTTATCCTGAAGATATTTCGCGTGAAGCCCCATAAAGAAAATCTCTTTTCGCCAGTCATTCAGCCCCAATAAAATCCCTATATTAACATTCCTGATGCCGTTTTTTGCGGCTCTTTCCGGAGCATCAAGCCGGAACAGATAATCTTTTTTAGGCCCTTGCTTGTGCACCATGCCATAAATTATTTCATCATACGTTTCCTGATACAAGGTCAATCCGTCTACGCCTTCGGCAGCTATCTGGGCATATTCGCTTTCTGTAAGGCCGTATATCTCTATAGATATTGAGCTGAAATACTTTTTTAATATCCTGACGCAATCTTTGATGTATTCTAGCGAGCTCTTTTCCCGAGAATCCCCTGTAAGAATCAAAATATGCCTGAGCCCCGTCGATGAAATAAAGCTGGCTTCCTTTTCCACTTCTTCCAGGCTTAGTTTTTTCCTGGTAACATCATTTCTGGAATTGAATCCGCAATAGGCACACTCGTTTTCGCAGTAATTGGACAAGTACATCGGCGTATAAAGCTGAATAGTCCTGCCGAAATGCCTTAATGTCAAGTCATGCGCCTTCTGCGCCATATCCTCCAGATAATTTTCTGCAGCCGGAGAAAGAAGCGCTAAAAACTGGCTGACATCCTGCCTCTCTGAATCGATTGCAATCTCTGCATCCTGAGGCGAAATATTATAAAATATTTTTTCAAAATCAAGGTCTTTATATTTTAGATAAATATCATAATAGCTCAAAATGTATAGTTACCTCTGAATTCTGTAGGGACACCACATTTGTGGTGTCCCTACAGAATTGGCTAAGGAATTAATTTTATCTCCTTAAGAATCCTGTAAGGGGCGAAGACGCAGCTGCGCAAATTCTAGTGGAAGAAAGGCCTGCGAGATATGCGCATCTCCCTGCAATAACCGCATCCTTAAATGCCTTTGCCATATTAACTGGATCATTGGCTATAGCGATAGCAGTATTAACAAGCACTGCAGCGCATCCCATCTCCATGCATTCGCAAGCCTCGGAAGGCCTGCCTAAACCCGCATCCACTATGACAGGGATCTTTATCTCGCGGACAATTATATCAACAAGCTCCTTCGTCTTAATACCTCTATTGCTTCCTATGGGGGATCCAAGCGGCATAATAGCAGCAGCGCCTGCATCAACAAGCCTTTTCGCTATCGATAAGTCCGGGCTCATATACGGAAGCACCACAAAACCTTCTTTTACAAGGATCTCAGTAGCTTTGAGCGTCTCAATATTATCCGGAAGCAGATATTTGTTATCCTGTATGACTTCTATCTTTATCCAGTTGCCAGCTCCGCTTGCTTTTGCGAGCCTTGCGATACGCACAGCCTCATCAGCATTTCTTGCGCCGGAAGTATTAGGCATGACTATGCAAGTCTTTGGTATGTAATCTAAAATATTGTCTTGTTTAGAGCCGGTATCAACCCGCCTTAGCGCTACGGTAACGACATCTGGCTGAGCGCATCCCAGAACATCCTTCATGAGCGGATAGCTGGAAAATTTACCAGTGCCTATAAACAACCTGTTATTTATTAATCTGCCGCCTATGCTTAATAGATCTTCCATTTTTATCCTCCTCCGACAAAACTTATTATCTCTATATGATCGTTTTCCTGCAGTATAACATCTCGCCATTCATCTTTCGGGACGATACGTAAGTTATATTCCATTACTATTTTTTCAGGCGATAATTTTTTAACCGCAACTAACTCTGCAAGATTTAATTTCTTCTCAACTGTTTCGTCTTTGCCGTTTATTTTTACAATCATTTTATCCGTCCTCTTTTTCTCTTATAAGCCTATCCTTAAAGTTTCTGGCCATAATCATTATATCTTCCGCCTGTATTATGCCCCTGATCACAGCTATGTTTTTTGCGCCTTGTTTTAAAACCTCGTCCAAATTCGACAGATTAATACCGCCTATAAAAACCACGGGTTTTTTAGCAATTTTTAACGCTTCCTTTATATCTTTGGTGCCTAGAAAATATTTTTTTGTCTCTGTAGGAAGGATAGGCCCATAAGCTATATAATCAACATCGCATTCATTTGCTTTCTCCAGCTCTGCTAAAGAATGCGTTGAGACACCGATTATTTTGCCGTTTCCGATAATATCCCTTGTTTCGGTTAAGCTGTATTTCAGCATATCTTCCTGCCCCAGATGTACGCCGCTAGCATTGCTTTCTCTGGCTATGAGCGGATCGTCATTCACTATGAATATAACGCGCTTTTTTTTGCAAAGGCTTGAAAGTTCACAGGCGAGTTTCACCAGTTCATTCCTATCTTTATCCTTTTCCCGCATCTGTATAATGTCAGCTCCGCCAGAGATAGCAAGTTTTGCTATTTCTACGGCGCTTCTACCCATGCCATATTCTTCGCTTATTACCAGGTATAGACTGTAATCTTCAATATTCTGCACTGTATCCATCGCTTTCGATATCCTTCAGATGCTCCTATTTGTCGCATCTGCAGGATTAATTCGGACATACAACTTACAAAAATCTCTGATTTTTGTAAGTTGTGTCCTCATTAAAAAAACAAAAACCCTTATGCCAAAGCATAAGGGCCTATCGTATCGTCCCTACGCTGGCATTATCCAGATCAGGTTCAAAGGGTAATCTGCTTATCACACAGAACTCTCAGACCGTTATATGCGGCCTCCCCATCATTTATATATTAACTTGTTCTCAGCGCAGTGTCAATCTTTTTTGAAATCAGCAATTAAGGAGTGGGTGCGGCTGAGGATATCGTGAAGTTCTCTCTTTTGTATGCACAGTGGCAGAAAAAAATAGACTATATTTCCTAGCGGCCTTAACAGTAAATTCTTCTTTAAGCCTTGCTGAAATATTTCAAAACCTATTCTTTCTTCGAAACTAAATCTCTGTTTTGTCTTCTTATCTTTTACCAATTCCAGCGCAGCTATAAGGCCAAGATATCTTACATCTCCTGCTATAGGCAGGTCTTTAAACTCCTCCATAGTTTTGTGAAAAAATGGCAGTATTTTTCCTACCTTTTCCAGAACGTTTTCCTCTTCAAATATCTCTAAGCTTGCCAAGGCTGCTGCGCAGGCAAGCGGATTTGCGGTAAAAGTGTGGCCATGAAAAAAAGTTTTCTTTTCTTTGTAATCCGCATAGAACGCCTGATATATCTTATCCGTGGTCAGGGTTGCGCCAAGGGGCAAATAGCCTGCGGTAATACCCTTGGAAAGACAAAGAAAATCTGGCAGAAGATTTTCTACATGATCGCAGGCGAACATCTTTCCCGTGCGTCCGAATCCAGTAGCTACTTCATCAAGGATTAAATGCACATTGAACTTCCTGGCTAAACCTGCGGCCTTTGCAAGATATTCTTTGGGATAGATAATCATCCCGCCTGCGGCCATTACTAAAGGTTCCAGAATAATAGCGGCTATTTCTTTGGATCTTTCTTCCAATATTTTTTCCAGAGGATTGATACAATCAATATTGCAAGAAATCCTGTCTTTATTCATCGGGCAGCGATAGCAATTTGGGGAAGGGGCTTTAAAAGAAGAGAAAAATAACGGCGAAAATACTTTATTAAAAAGATCTACCCCGCTAACGCTCATTGTCCCGATAGTATCGCCGTGATAACCGTCATCCAAAGATATGAATTTTATTTTTTTATTCACTCCCATATTCTTCCAATATTGAAAAGACATCTTAAGCGCAACCTCAACTGCCGTAGATCCGTTATCAGAGAAAAAAACCTTGGATAATTTCCCAGGCACAATTGAAATAAGTTTCTCAGCCAGAAGGATAGCAGGTTTATGAGTAAAGCCTGCGAATAAAACATGCTCCAGTAAATTAAGCTGTTTTTTAATAGCCCTTTTAATTTTGGGGTGATTATGGCCATGAACATTGCACCACCAGCTGGAGATAGTATCGTAATAGAAATTCCCGTTTGCGTCATAAAGCTTGATACCTCTAGCCTTTTCAATCAAAATAGGCGGGGCTTTTTGACAATCCTTCATCTGCGTATAAGGATGCCAAATAAACTTTAAATCTTTTTTGATCAGATACATAGTCATCTCTGAATTTTGCAGATCTTCTCTGCTATAGGGACAAAACGTTCATATAATTTTTCAGGCAATTCTGTCCAAGGCAAAATTCCAAGAATATTTTCTCCAGTTAACGCTCCTATAATGAGAGGGTTATCTTTGATAATTCTTGCGTCTTCTCTCTGCGGGTTATTGAACACTATGCCCAATATGTCCATTTTTCGCAGCCTCAGCGCTTCGACGGCCAAAAGAGTATGATTAATAGCTCCCAACTTATTCTGCGCTACTATTAAAACAGGTAAACCAGCTTCCTGCGCCAGGTCTATAAGTAAGATACGCCTATCCAAAGGAACCATGACTCCGCCAGAGCCTTCTACAATGACAAAATCAAACCTTCGCGCCAGCGTTCTGAAACTTCTGATAATCTTACGCGGATTTATTCTTTTATTTTCCATCCTGCTCGCCAAATGCGGAGAAGCAGGAAATCTGAATTTATAAGGACAAACAAGATGCAAGCAATCTTTCACATAACTTTTATTTCTAACCATAGCTTTGAGGTGCGCAGCAATATCTGGAGGAAAATTACCCTTACAGCCACTTTGAACCCATTTTTGAGTAATAACAGTATGCCCTTTATTAAGCAGATATCTCGCTAGATAACCGGCAATAACTGTTTTGCCGACGCCGGTATCTGTTCCTGTAATAAATAGGCCTTTCATATTTTTCTCCCCTGGCAAAAAAATACCTGATAAGTGGCTTTGATTCGGCTGAATCTGCTTAAATAATCTTTCTCTAATTCTTCTAGAATCCTGCGTCCAATTTGTTTTTTATTGCCTATGCCGGAACCCCTGATGCCGCTATATTTTATTTTATACAATAAATCCTTCAGGCTTAAAAAATATTCCTCATATCTTGCTTCCTGTATTTGAGTTTCTTTGAAATATTTACCAAGCGCTGATTTTAAATCCTTCTTATTTAAAAAAAAGTCCGCCTGAATAGACGCGCTTTTCAGGACAGATTGTAAAGTCACGTTTAATTCCTGGAAAGTAAGCGGGCCAAAGGCGGAAAAAACAATTTGCCCATCTTCTTTTAATAATCCCTGGCATCTTTCTAACGCCTTTTCTAAATCCGTAAACCATTGGAAGCAGGCGTGGGAGATAATCAAGTCAAATTTTTCAGGCCAGGCTATTTCTTCCGCGTCGCTAACTATAAATTCAACATTACTGCCGCGTAACTTTTTTTCAGCTATATCCACCATCTTCCTGGAAATATCCAGAGCCTTGATTCGAGTATCCCCGAATTTATCTCTTAGACTAAGAGTAAAATTTCCTGTCCCACAACCTAGTTCAAGTATACTCGTAAAATCACTGCCTTTTATGCAATCCAAAAGTCTGCCAGCGGCTTTTCTTTGAATATCAGCATAACTGTCATACAGGTGGGCGTATCTTGAAAAATTCCTGGCAACAAGTCTCTTATCCATAAAAGGCGCTCTTAAATCGCTTATTTAAAAATATGATGTGCCCGAGATCTGGCAAAGAAATAAATTCGGCTTGAGGCAGACAAGAACTTATCTTTATAGCTTCCTCAACCGGCGCTACAGCATCGGATTCTCCATGAAAAATTCTTATTTTTTTTATCCTGGTTAAAGCCCCTGCATCTATATTTGCCTTTGAGAGATAGCCTAACCCATTTACTAATTCTCCCAAACTTATCCTGTCAACGTAATCCTCTAACAGTTCTTTCTTAAAATAACTTTTGCCTTCGAAGTCGCTTTTAGAGAAACACCCGAGATAAAACTTATAAAGCCACGCTCTCTTATTTTTTCTAATCTTTTCGGTTATTTCCTGCAAATAGCCCTGTTCAAATTTCTCTCTTACGCTCAAAAGGATTAATTCATCCACCCTCTCCGGACTAGCCGCGGCAAAATCACAGGCCAAAAAACCTCCCATGGACCAACCCAGGAGCGAAATTTTTTCTACTGCATATTCATCCAGCCGGGTATTTAATTCTGCTGCAAAATTAAGCGGCGAAAATTTAACCGGCGCTAGATAATTATAACTTAAGTCTAAACTATCAAAAATCCTGTAGTCCGTCGCCCATCCGGGTATTAAAACCAGATTTTCCTGAAAACCCCTCTGGATTAATTTAATCTCTAGCATCGCAAATAGCTTTAATAAGTTGACTCAGAATTTCTTTCTTGTGAAAGTAGTTCAAAGAAATCCTGAGGCGCGCCTGGTTTTTGGGAACAGTGGGCGGCCTTACTGCTAAGATCCAATAACCTCGCTCCTCTAGCCTTCTGGCAAACTCGACTGCCTCCAAATTATCTCCGATAATAAGCGGGATTATCTGAGAACATCCCTTTACTTGAAACCCTTTTTTTTCCAATGCGTTGCGCAAATATGCTGCGCAGCCTAGAAGGTTTTGCCTGCGAAAAGGTTCTTCCTTGACCAAATCAATAGCTGCCAGATTACAGGCAATGATAGCCGGAGGCAGGGCCGTAGAATAAATAAAACTCCTGCAGGTATTTATTAAATATTCTATTGTTTTTTTTGAAGCGGCAAGATATGCCCCAAAACCGCCCAAGGCCTTACTAAAAGTGCCCATAATAAAATCTATCTTTTCCTCAAGGCCTTCTTCTTCGACTACCCCGCTGCCTGTTTTTCCAAAGATGCCTGTGGCATGGGCTTCGTCAACCATAAGCTGGCAGTTATATCTTTCTTTCAAAGCTACTAATTCCGATAACAATGGCCTGTCGCCGTCCATGCTGAATATGGTTTCCGTTACAATCAATGCCTGCTTTGATTTTCTCCGCTCCCGCTTCAGCAATGTCTCCAAGTTAGCATTATCGTTATGCTGGAAACGAAAATGCCTTGCCCTGGATAAAAGTATTCCGTCGATAATGCTGGCGTGGCAGAGGCGATCAGAAAAAATACAGTCTGATTTGCCATAAAGTGCGCTGATTATGCCTACGTTTGCCTGATAGCCGGAATTAAAAACCAGCGCCGCCTCTTTGTGCTTAAATAGCGCCACTTTATCTTCCAAATGATGGTGAATTTCCAAACCTCCGCTTAAAAGCCTGGAAGAAGGGCTGGATGTTCCGAATTTTTCTAAAGCATTTTTACTTGCCTCGATAAGTCGTGGGTGGCTGGAAAGCCCAAGATAATCATTGGAGGAAAAATCAACGAATTCCATGTTATCAATATAGATAGCAGGGCCGCGGCGCATAGATACAGGTCTTAATTCTCTCAACAGCCCTTCACTTTTCCTTTGCTTCAAAAATTCTTCTATTATGACCACAGGCTTTCTATCTCCTTGATTAACCGCTTATCTTTCTCTAGCTCTTGTCCTTTTATAGTCAGATACCCGCCGATAAGCATGCCATTGGCTCCTGCCATAAATGCCGAAGATTGAGCGTCACCAAAAACAGATTCCCTGCCAGCTGCTATTTTAATGATTTTATCTTTCAAGATGATTCGGAACAAGGCTATTGTCCGTAAGGCCTCCTCCGGAGAGAGAGGAACTTTTTCTCCTAATGGCGTGCCTTTTATGGGCACTAAAACATTAATTGGCACTGAATCCACTGCGAGCTCCTTAAGCCAAAAAGCCAGGTCGATCCTGTCTTCCAAAGTTTCTCCCATGCCGATTATTCCTCCGCTGCAGACTTCCAAACCCGCTGATTTTGCAGCCTTAACAGTATTTACTCTTTGCATAAAAGTGTGCGTTGTGACAATTTGAGGAAAATACCTCGGAGAACTTTCCAGGTTATGGTGGTAACGGGTTAACCCTGCATTTTTTAGAAGGAGAAATCCTTTCTCATCTATCTCGCCCAAAGAAGCGCACATCTTGATTCCGATCTTTATCTTTATTTCATAAATCGCATCCGCGATAATTTTTAGCTCTCTGATAGACAACCTGTCTCCGCTAGTTACAATATCAAACCGTTCTGCGCCTATTTCTTTGGCGCGTTTGGCCATCTCAATCATCTCTTCTTTCGATTTAAGGGGATAGGTCTTTATACCTGTATTGTGACTGCTTGATTGCGCGCAAAATTTGCAATCTTCTACGCATCTTCCGGATTTGGCGTTCATAATGCTGCACAATTCTAATGCCGGACTTGCGCATTCCTGCCTGGTCTTGTTGGCTAAAGAAATTAATTTTTTGAGGGGCAATGTTAAAAGCGAACTGATATTTTTCCTGTTTACATTTTTCATAGGCATGTTCTTAAATAATGAACTGTAAACTATTTTATTATACTAGGTTTACCATTGCAAGTGGAATTTAAGGAGCGTAGGAATGGTTATTATTCTATAGTGAGGGTTTTTCTGAGTTCTTTCTTTTCGGAACGTATTTTTTTATACCTGAGCATCTTCTCTTTTGCCCTGCGAGAACGCTTTCGTTTCTGGCGCCTGATCTTTTCTATTTCCTTCTCCGCCTCTCGTTCTCTGCCAAGGACAAGCGACTCTATCTTATCAACTAATATTCTCCTGGCAAGGAACCTGTTCAAAGCCTGAGAGCGCTCTTCCTGGCACTTAACCTCGATGCCTGTGGGTTTATATTTGAGATAAACGCACGAAGAAGTTTTGTTGACCTTTTGCCCGCCTTTTTTGCTTGAACGTATAAATTTCTCCTCCAGGTCAGCCTCTTTTATCCCCAATGAATCCATTTTTATTCTCAAGGCATCTTCTTTGTCTCTACTTACGCTGAAGTTCATATATAATAATTATACCATAATCTCAACAAAAGCTATAGGCTATGTTTAAACCTGGCCTATAAAAATTATCTCCTGTTAGGATCAGATTTAAAGCCTATTTGCGGCTTTGGCTTTACCGGCGGAGGCGCCATGAGCCTGCGAATCGCCTCAAATATAGCCTGGATATCAACATCGTGTTTCTCGATTTTTCTTTCAAGTTCAGCTAATTTATAAGCAAGTTCTTTGTGAGTTGACAATACTTCTCGTAATTCCACAAATGTCTTAATAATGCTAATGCTGATTTTGACTGCTATATCGCTATTTAATACGCTTGCAAGCATCGCAACGCCATGTTCTGTAAATGCATATGGTAAAACTGAAGAGTGCTTCATGGATTTGAACCGGTGCCAATTTGTCACCAGTTCATCTCTCTCATCAGGCATAAGTTGAAACATGAATTTTTCTGGAAATCTTTCTTTATTGCGCCTTACTTGCCTGTTCAGATATTTCGTTTCCACATCATATAATTCTGCAAGATCTCTATCTATCATTACTCTCTTGCCTCTGATTAAGAATATTCTCTGTTCTATTACTGCTCCAGTAACTAGCTCTTTCCCCATGCCCCCTCCTTTTGTGTAAGGTGCCAAATTGGCACCTTAGATTATCTATTATATTAGACACATATAGAGGCGGTTTTCTTTCAAATATTTTTATTTTATTTTAAAGCAGGTAAACAGGATAGGTGTATCTAAATATGGTGACTACTTATTTCAAAAAAAATTGGGGTCCCTCTCGTATCAGCAGAGGAGAAACCTCTCGCTATATATAGGTATGTATTATAAGGCTGAATATGGCAGTTATCAATAAAATTCTGGATTCGGAGAGGACATTTCCTCGCTATGGTGAGCAAATGAGCGAAGTGAATGCGTCGAACCATGTCCGTTTTGTCCACATCTCTTTGTCCGGACATTGGTTAATTAATCCTTATAAGGTCTGCCTAAACAGAACAGCTATTATTCCGCTACAATTCTTCTAAATACTTCCATCGCTCATATGCTTTTTCGAGCTCATTTGATAAAAATTCTGATCTGGCTTTAGTTTTTGCGATTTCTGCAGAATTTTTCTGGTAAAAATTAAAATCAGCTAAAAGAACGGTTATATCTTTCTGTTCAGCTTCTATTTTTTCAATTACCAGCGGAAAGTTATCGAGTTCGCGCTGTTCTTTAGATGTAAGCTTTCGCGCGACTACAGGAATTTTTGGCTGAACAATTTCTTTTGCATGTTCTGTTTTTACCGGAGATAATATCGCGGGTTTTCGCTGACTTAACCAATCATCATAACCACCTACATATTCATTAATCAAACCTTCTCCTTCAAGAACCATGGTAGAGGTTACTACATTATTAAGAAAAACCCTGTCATGACTTACCAAAAGAAGTGTGCCAGGATACTCAAGCAGCAATTCTTCCAATAGCTCAAGAGTTTCGATATCCAGATCATTGGTAGGCTCGTCCATTACTAAAACATTCGAAGGCTTGGAAAAAAGCCGCGCAAGAAAAAGACGATTGCGTTCCCCTCCCGACAAAACCTTGACCGGCGTACGCGCCCTGTCAGGAGTAAAAAGAAAATCCTGCAAATATCCGATTATATGCCTGGGCCTACCATTAATAACGATGTTGTCTGATTCTCCGTTAATATTCTCAGCAACGGTCCTGTCTTCTTCCAGTTGTTCGCGAAGTTGATCGTAATATGCAATCTGAATATTCGTCCCCAGGCTTACTTTGCCTTTTTGAGGCGCAAGTTTTCCCAATAAAAGACGTAATAATGTCGTCTTGCCGCTGCCGTTAGGCCCGATCACGCCGATTTTATCGCCGCGCATTATTTGAGTGGAAAAATCTTTAACCAAACATTTTTCTTCATACCCAAAACTAAGCTGTGAGATCTTAGCAACCCGATGGCCAGAAGGGTCCACTTTCTGCGCCCGCATACGAACCTGTCCGATCGCCTTACGCTGCGCCTTCTTTTCTTCTCTTAAGCGCTCCAGCGCCTTAACGCGGCCTTCATTACGGCATCGCCGGGCCTTAACTCCCTTACGAATCCAAATCTCTTCTTCAGCTAACTTTTTATCAAAATGATCCCACCGCGTTTCCTCCACATCGAGCGCTGCTTGTTTACGCTCAAGAAATGTCTTATAATCACACGTCCAGCTAAATATTTTTCCGCGGTCAAGTTCAAGTATTCTAGTAGCTAAGCGAGACATGAACATCCTGTCATGCGTAACAAAAAAAACAGTGCCTGGATAACTACGCAAAAATCCTTCAAGCCAGAGCATTGAGTCAATATCCAGATGGTTTGTCGGCTCATCCAACAGTAAAATTTCCGGCTTAAGCACCAGCGCTCTGGCCAAAAGAGTCCTGCGCTTTTGTCCGCCGGACAACATGGTAAAATCACTATCCGGATCAAGTTTCATATTTGCAATAACATCTTCAACCTGATTATCCAAATCCCAGCTGTCGGTATGATCAAGCTTGTTTTGCAGCGTATCAAGCTGTCTCAATAATTCCGGAGACTGGTCTGTTTGCAGGCGATGAGTAAGATGATGGTACTGGCTCAATAGTTCGGCGCGTTTACCGAGTCCAGATAAAACAATATCAAAAACAGTTCCCGTGATGTCTATGGGCACTTCCTGCGGCAGATAGGCAATCTGAATTCCTTTTTGCACAATAACGTTGCCGTTGTTAAGGTTTTGCTGGCCGCTCATCACTTTCATTAAAGTAGTTTTTCCAGCGCCATTACGGCCAAGCAGGGCGACGCGTTCACCAGACTCTAATTGCAAACTTAAGCAATCGAAAATAAGCGGCCCGCCAAACGCAAGATTGATTTCCTGTAAACTGATTAACGCCATAATTAAATCAAGGTTGTTTTAAATACTGTTTAACTATCTCAATAAACGGTTTGGCGTAAATTTTTAATTTATGCTCTCCTACGCCAAAGATCCCGGAAAAAGCTTCGCAGGTTGTCGGCTTAATAAAAGCCATGTCTTTTAAGGACCTGTCGCCAAAAATGATATAGGCTGGCACGCCTTGTTTTCGAGCTAATTCCGCTCTTTTCCAGCGCAACAGTTCAAACAATTTTTCATCTACGCCTGCCCGATCCTGAGCTTTCTTCGATTTTTGGCGGGCGTTGATTTCTTTTTTTCTAGCTGCCAGCGGCAGCTTGGCTAAAATAGGCGCGACTTCGCCGTTTAAAAGTCGTCTGCCAAGGCCAGTCAGAGAAAGAGTGCTATACTCTCCCTGGCGCTCCAGAAAACCCTGTCCGATCAACTGCTCTATTAAATAGCGGATAGATACGAGCGTTTCAGAAGACATTGCCGCGAAGTTTGGGTTATCCTGATGCCCCCATCTGATGATTTGACTTGTCGAATTTCCTTTTAAGATATCAGATACATAACCAGCTCCAAAGCCATGGCCATCTTCGCATTTAACGCTATCAATGGACTTTAAAATCTTCTGTCCTACACCAATAGGATCATCTATCATATCCACTTCGCTCAGACAATAATCACAAGCCTGACAGGAAGATTGATCGTATTCCTGGCCAAAATAATTAACAAAAACCTTATGCCTGCATTGCGGCTGTGTACAGAAATTATAGATGATTCTCAGCTTATCCATCATCACATCCCGATTTGCAGACTGCTCAGAAAAAAATTTCCAGACGCCGAAATCCCCTCCGCCATAAAACATGTAGCAGCAGGACAACAGGCCATCTCTGCCAGCGCGGCCGGTTTCCTGGTGATAATGCTCGATACTCTTAGGCATAGCCGCGTGAATTACAAAACGGATATCTGATCGGTCTATCCCCATACCAAAAGCTACTGTAGCCACGATAATATTTACTTCTTCGCGGATAAACTGGTCCTGATTCAAATGGCGCTCTTCATCCGAAAGCCCTGCGTGATAAGGCAAATTCTTGAATCCTAATTTATTCAACTTACCGGAAATATTATCCACGTCGCTGCGGCGCAAACAATAAATAATCCCGGCATCTCCGGAATGTTTTTCTAAAACTCCGGTGATCTGAGAAATAACATTCGCCCGCAGCATAACCCTGTATGTCAAATTTTGACGGTCAACCGAAGCGATATTAAGCTGCGCTTTATCAAACCTTAGCTGGGCGATAATATCCGCCTGCACCTCTTTAGTGGCGGTAGCGGTAAAAGCATGTATATTTATTCCAGGAAAATTATCCTTTATTGCCCCGAGATGGCGATATTCATCCCGGAAATCATGGCCCCAATGGCTAATGCAATGCGCCTCATCTATCACAAAAAAAGACAAATTAATGGCTCTTAACAAATCTATTGTGTCTTCGGTTTGCAGGCGCTCTGGAGAAATGTACAAAAGCTTCACCTCTGCATTTTTAATACTTTGAATTACCGAACGCTGCCTGGCAAAGTCTTGGCTGGAATTAAGATATTCTGCGGAGATCCCCATATCTTTTAATCCGTCCACCTGATCTTTCATAAGGGAGATCAATGGCGAAATTACCACCGCCATTCCGTCTTTCAGCAAAGCTGGAAGCTGAAAACAAAGAGATTTTCCCCCTCCGGTAGGAAGGATTGTTAGAGTCTCGCGATCATCCATAATAGCCAGTATAGTGTCCTCCTGCCACGGACGAAACTGCTCGTATCCCCAGTAACGTTTTAAACAAGTGCGCATTTTTCCAGAAATATCTTTATTTTTCATTTTTCGCTAATTAGCAATGATGGGATTTTAAGAATACAACCTGTGAAGCTGCTTTTTAATATCTTCATCGGACAAATATTCATCAAGCGTCATGTTGGGGCGGTCTATAAAACCATTGGGCGTAATCTCAATAATGCGGTTAGCCACAGTTTGAATCAGCTGATGATCATGCGAAGCAAATAAAATAGTCCCGCCAAACTTCTCCAAGCCCTTATTCAAAGCCTCGATTGATTCTAAGTCTAAATGATTGGTCGGATGATCCAGGATTAATGTATTAGGCTGGGCCAGCATCATACGGGACAGCATACACCTGACCCGCTCTCCGCCGGATAAGACACTGACTTGTTTCAAAGATTCGTCTCCGGAAAAAAGCATGCGTCCTAAATATCCGCGCACAAAAACTTCGTCAGTATTATCCGAATATTGGCGAAGCCAATCGATAAGATTGCAGTTTGCATTAAAATATTTAGCGTTATCCTTAGGATAATAAGCATAACTAACTGAGGTACCCCATTTAAAACTGCCTCCATTAGGCTGCATCTCTCCAGCCAGCACCTGAAACAAAGCTGTCTTAGCAATATTATTTGGCCCCACAAAAGCTACTTTATCGCCTTTTGCAACAGTGACAGTAAGATTCTTAAATAAGGCCTGCCCATCAAGCAACTTAGATAAATGATCGATATTTAAAATATTGTTTCCGGCCTCGCGCACCTGCTCAAAATTTATATACGGGCTCTTTCTCGAAGAAGGCTTAATATCCTCAAGAGTAAGTTTTTCCAAAGTCTTCTTGCGGCTGGTTGCCTGCCTGGACTTAGAGGCATTAGCGCTAAAGCGGGCAATAAAAATTTTTAACTCTTCTCTTTTCTTCTCTACTTTTTTATTAGTTTCAATGCGCTGTCTTAAAATCAGCTGGCTGGATTCTAACCAGAAACTAAAATTACCCGAATACAGCTGAATATTGCCATAATCAATATCCGCAATATGCGTACAAACTTTGTCCAAAAAATGACGGTCATGAGAAACCACGATAGCAATATTTTCAAAATTACATAAAAATTCTTCAAGCCATTGACAATTTTTAATATCCAGATGGTTGGTAGGCTCGTCTAGCAATAAGATGTCTGGGTTGCCGAACAATGCCTGGGCCAAGAGGACGCGTACCTTTTGCCCCTCTTCCAGCTGCTTCATCTCTATCCCATGGAATTCTTCTAAAATACCCAGATCGCTTAACAATTTAGCTGCATCAGATTCAGCGTTCCACCCATCCAGCTTAGCAAACTCTGTCTCAAGCTCAGAGAGATGGATTCCATCTTTATCGGAAAAGTTCTTTTTAGCATAAAGCGTGTCTTTTTCCATTATAATATCATAGAGTCTTTTATGCCCCATAATAACAGTGGTCAAAACCGTGTACTCATCAAAAGCAAACTGATCCTGCTTTAAGACTGCGATCCGTTTGCCGGGAGATACAACAACCTCTCCTGTGGTAGAATCAACTTCTCCGGAAAGAATTTTTAAAAACGTGGATTTTCCAGAACCATTAGCTCCTATCAGCCCGTAACAATTTCCAGGAGAAAAGACTATATTTACATTAGAAAAAAGCTTACGCGAACCATAGCGTAACGATATTTCGTTAGTTGAAATCATATTTTAAAATCCTTAAATATTGGCAGATAAAAAAAGACCCTGTTTTTAAGCAGGGTCTGCATATCGCCCATTCCTGTTAAATTTAACTTATTTTATCAGACACTGCTCGCATTTGCAAGGAGAAAAGCTTCTTCCTGCATTATCTACCCCTAACTCTTTTAAACATCGACAGATAAAAATGCCTATGACCGCTGTTTCGATCATAGGCGTTAAACTCTCCCATTATGCGCGGAGAACGATATTACTGGGGTCCCTCATCGTTAATCCGAGGAGGAACCTCTCGCTATATATTAGGTATGTATTATAGCGAGATTACTGACAAAAACAAGCAAATTTCTGACTTTAGAGAGGCTTATTCCTCGCGTAATTTGTCCGAAATGTCCTGACATAGTCAAAATCATCAACCAAATCATCAACCAAATCATCAACCAAGATCTACGCCAATATGTAGTGCAAAGCCCTGCCTTCTCCCACCGGTTTAATAACTTTAAGCTCTACAAGCTTGACTAACTCCTTATGAACTGCCTGGGCAGAAATCTTAAACAACCCTCGTAAATCCTTATTGGTCACCTTGCTATTCATATTGATATACTCCACAATTTTCATCTGCTTTGAAGTAAGAGCAACCTGAACCCTCTGTCCATTCTTCTTTTTTGAGCCGACTTTTAATACCGCTTCTTTTACTTCATTAACAGAATATGCCACGCCAGTGGTAAAATATTCAAGCCACTGCGTAATATCTCCGTTATTAACCTGGGCTGTCTTTAAAGCTGCATAATAAGACTGTCGATCCCTATCGTAATAATCATCCAGGGCAAATATCCTCCTATGATCAAAACCGCTTAAGTATAGAATTAATGTTGCCAATAATCTGGCTGTCCGGCCGTTTCCATCAATAAACGGATGGATTCTTGCAATTTCATAATGCATAATACCTGCCAATAAAACCGGATTGATTCCCCAGGCCTTGTCCTGATTAAGCCAATCTATAAATTCCTTTACGAGCCCCGGAACCTCATCTGTTTTGGGAGGCATATATTCTACCTCTTCTTTAAAACTGGTTCCGTCAAAAACCCTTTTTCCTACAAAAACCTGCCGATTCCTAAAAGCACCTGAATCAGCAGCGTTTTGCATCACATCTTTGGTTATAATCCGATGGATATTAAGCATATCTGCTACTTTTATTTTTCCTTTTTCAACAAAGGCAGGAATTTTTTCTAGCGCTTCCAGATAGTTCAAAACCTCCTGTTTATCTTTGTTTGTAGCAATAATGTCTTTGCCTTCTGCCAAAGCCTCAACTTGTTCAAGACTGAGTTTATTTCCCTCTATTGCAGTTGACGAATGAGTATTATGCAACAAAGCCTGACGCCTTAATTTCGCCTCCCACTTAGGCACTAGATGTGCTTGTTCAATAACTTCACGCGCAGAAGCAATGACAGTGAGATTATTTAAAATCTTGTCTGTAACTGTATATTTTTGGTTAAACATAGAATTATAAATTTTCTTCTGTTTGCGTTAAATCCATTATATCTTTGTACAAAGCGCGTGACTTCATTTCTTTTTTCAAGTAATCAATTATAAACCCATCAATGCGTTTCCAGATGTAAGAGATAAGTCTTACTGGCTTCAGATTACCATGCTTATCACGATAGTCAAGGTCATAACTTTCGATTTTATTATAGACTATTAAAATGGTTTCTTCAAGTAAATCCTCTCCAAAGCGTTGGATAAACTCTGGGAATACCACCTTGTGGATTCTAAAGATTAGAAAACTTACATGACGCAGAACAATCTCATCCTTACTTTTCTTCGAACCATTTTGAGCCTTCTTAATCAAGTGCCTTTCTTTGGATAAAGAAATCCTTGGATACCTTTGAATGATATGCTTATAAGTAGTCCACATATTTTTTTAATTTTTCCCCCTCCTAAGTCTTTAACCCCCTAGGACATAAAAATAGCGCTGATCCTACTTCAGAATCAACGCTATTATTCGCTTGCCTCTCCTGTAGAGAGGCATAATACTGGGGTCCCACTCTTATTAGCCGAGGAGGAACCTCTCGCTATATAATAGGTATGTATTATAGCGAGATTACTGACAAAAACAAGCAATTTTCTGACTTTAGAGAGGTTTATTCCTCACAAAAATGTCCGTTTTGTCCGGTCATTTCTGGCTGGAAATTACATAACTATTTGACGGGTAAATAGATGTAAAATGTACACTTCTTTTGGGTGGACATTAGGTTATTTGTGTTTTTCTCCTACTTATAAACCGGTTATATTTTTTTGCACCGGCCGTAATATATTCTTGTATGGGCTTAACCAAAAAATCACTTTTTAATACAGACTCTATTCCATTAACAGCTGCCTGGGCGCCGTTCATTGTAGTGATACAAGGAACACCCTGCATAACTGCCAAAGACCTTATGGGCCTCATGTCTGACTGGCCCTTTTCACCCGACGGCGTGTTTATGATAAGCTTTATTTCTTTTTTCTTGATGAGCTCTAATATACTGTCATCGCCTTCTGAAATCTTGCCTACAAGTTTGGTTTTTATATTATTGGAACATAGCGCTTTATAAGTCCCGATAGTAGCAATGATCTCGAAACCCATATCAGAAAGTTTCTTTGCGATGAAAACAATATTTCTCTTATCGTTATTTTTCACGCTTATAAATATTTTGCCTTTTAGCGGCAGGTTCTGGCCTGCGGCAAGCTGAGATTTGTAAAAAGCTATGCCAAAGGAACTATCTATCCCCATCACCTCTCCCGTTGACTTCATTTCAGGACCGAGCACTATATCAACACCTGAAAATCTTGAAAAAGGAAGCACTGACTCTTTTACTGCGATGTGTTTTACTTTAACCTCTTTTGTAAATCCTAATTCGCTTAATTTCTTCCCGGCCATTACCTTTGCGGCTATTTTCGCAAGAGGAACACCTGTCGCCTTGCTTACAAAAGGAATTGTCCTGGATGCCCTTGGATTTACTTCAAGACAAAATACCTTGTCATCCTTTATGGCAAACTGAATGTTCATGAGGCCTTTAACCCTCAGTTCTTTAGAGAGTAAGTAGGTATATCTTCTTATTATATTTAATATGTCATCGTTTAGCGTATGAGGAGGCAATACGCAGGCAGAATCGCCTGAATGCACGCCTGCCTCTTCTATGTGCTCCATTATCCCGCCTATTACTGTCAAAGTACCGTCAGAGACAGCATCTACATCTACCTCAATCGCATCTTCTAAAAATTTATCTATTAGCACCGGGTGGCCTTCGCAGACTTCTTTTGCCTCGCTAATAAAATTCTCCAGAGACTTGTCATCATAAACAATCTTCATTGCCCTGCCGCCTAAAACATAAGAAGGCCTTACTAAAACAGGGTATCCTATCTTTCTTGCGGCGCTAAAAGCTTCTTCTTTTGAAAATGCTGATTCGTTTTCCGGTTGATTAATGTTTAATTTTTTTAGTACTTTCGCGAATTTCTCCCTGTCCTCTGCCTTGTCAATAGAGTCAACGCTGGTTCCGATAATAGGTGCTCCTGCTTTTTCTAACCCACGCGCCAAATTTAAAGGCGTCTGGCCGCCAAACTGCACTATCACTCCGTCCGGCTTTTCCCTGTCTATAATATTCATCACGTCTTCAAACGTAAGCGGCTCAAAATAAAGCTTATCCGATGTATCGTAATCGGTAGATACTGTTTCTGGATTAGAATTTACCATTATAGTCTCGTAGCCAAGTTCCTTTAACGCAAAAGACGCGTGGCAACAGCAGTAATCAAACTCTATTCCCTGGCCAATTCTATTTGGCCCGCCGCCGAGTATCATAATCTTTTTCTTTTTTGAAAACCGAGTCTCATCTTCTTCTTCATAAGTTGAATAATAGTATGGTGTATATGCCTCAAACTCTGCCGCGCAGGTATCCACGAGTTTAAAAACTGCTTCTACGCCATTTTTCTTTCTTGATTTCCTGACAAACAATTCATCGGATTTTATCAACTGGGCTATTTGCTTATCGCCAAACCCATATTGCTTTGATTTAAGAAGCAAATCTCCTGATAAAAATTTCTTTCCCCTGATCTCCTTCTCCAATTCCACTATTTCTTTAATGTTATTAATAAACCAGGGATCTATATTGGTAATGGAACATATTTTTTTGACGCTGTATCCCTTTTGAAGCGCATATTTGATATAAAATATCCTTGAAGCATTCGGTTCTTTTAAGCGCAGTTTTATTTTTTCATCCAGAATCCGGCGATAATCCAATTTGTTATCCAAACCGCTATGGCCTATTTCCAGGCCGCGCAAAGCCTTCTGCAATGCCTCTTTAAATGTCCTGCCTATTGCCATTATCTCTCCGACCGACTTCATTGACACGCCCAAAATGTCTTTTGCCTCAGGAAATTTTTCAAAAGTAAAACGAGGCACCTTCACAACGCAATAATCAATGGCTGGCTCAAATGAGCTCGGCGTTTTCCTGGTGATGTCGTTCGATATCTCGTCTAACGTGTAACCAACCGCTAATTTTGCCGCAATCTTCGCAATCGGAAAGCCTGTCGCTTTTGAAGCAAGCGCGGAACTCCTGGAGACCCTGGGATTCATTTCAATAATAACTTGCCTGCCTGTTTTCGGATGCACCGCAAACTGGATATTTGAACCTCCTGTCTGAACGCCTATCTCCCTGATGCACTTTATAGCGTCATCCCTCATTTTTTGGTATTCTTTATCAGTAAGCGTCTGCGCTGGCGCTATAGTAATGCTATCGCCCGTATGCACACCCATTGGATCAAAATTTTCAATTGAGCAGACTATCACGACGTTATCTTTTAAGTCGCGCATGACCTCAAGCTCAAATTCCTTCCATCCTATGACTGATTCCTCAATAAGAATTTCGCCTATCATGCTTGATTCTAGGCCGCGCTTCACGAGATCATTGAATTCCTTTATGTTCCAGGCAATACTGCCGCCTGTGCCGCCCAGAGTAAAACTCGGCCTGATTATCAGCGGAAAACCTAGTTTTTTAGCAACGTTACAAGCAGACTTCAAGCTACGCGCCTTGTCGCTTCTAGGAAGGTCCAGCCCTATCTTTTTCATCGCCTCTTTGAATAACTGTCTGTCCTCACCTTTCTTTATTGCCTTTATATCAGCCCCTATGGTTTCAACTTTATATTTTTTTAATACCCCTTTTTCGAAAAGCCCTATTGTAGCATTTAAAGCCGTCTGACCTCCAAGGGTAGGCAAAAGCGCGTCAGGCCTTTCTTTGGCAATAATTTTTTCAATCGTTTCTACTGTTATCGGCTCTATGTAAGTCCTGTCCGCTATTTCAGGGTCAGTCATGATAGTGGCCGGGTTAGAATTCACAAGCACGACCTTGAAACCCTCCTGCTTTAAGACCTTGCAAGCCTGGGTTCCTGAATAGTCAAACTCGCACGCCTGGCTGA